>Ga0099825_1000112_pt1 | contig 59583 bp, 31 predicted proteins | sample SiratroredBW_FD_76838 | JGI IMG/M metagenome (GOLD analysis project Ga0099825, IMG submission 76838) | Root nodule microbial communities of legume samples collected from California, USA - Siratro red BW | ecosystem: Host-associated > Plants > Roots > Nodule | place: USA: California | collected...
AAATGTGAATACACGTACAATATAATTATATATATATATATATATATATATATATATATATATATATATATATATATTATGTTTAATTCTCATTAGTTCACCTTTCTAAACTTTTAAATGCAGTTTATTTTTCATCCACCGTAACGTAACCTTACATGCTACGTAAAGGTATGATGTTGCAAATGACAAATAAAAAGTTTGAGATATAATACAATATTTATGTTTTATTAAAGTTTTAAATGTATTATTTATGCTATACTGGAAGTTTAAAAATGATATTTATATATTATCTTGAGGACCTCTCTGTATACTTATATTTATAGTTTTAGAGGAGTGTTACACATGCACTATTTATTCTATTTTTTTATTGACAGTACTTTCACTTAATGTTGGGGACAATTTGCGTACCTACCTAATAATTTAATCCTTCAGTTCCATTAAAGATAATTTATTCAAGCATTAAAAAATCAATAAAAATGACTTTACACCTTAAGTACAGATGAATGATACAAATTAAAATTTAATAAATAGTAGCGTGACCACCCATAACACTTTTAATACCCATTATAGGTTCACTCTGCATTAATTTGAGACAGTAAATCTATAAAATAATGTTGTAAAGTTTTTATTTGTGCAAAAATTCAAGGATTCCACAATACAACAAAACTCATAAAATACTAAACACAAAACAGTGATAAAACAGTTGAGTAAAAGTGGCATATTCTTGTGTTGATAATTTATCTTTTTGAACTTAATGATTAAAATGAAAATATCTTCCCAATTCGAATCATTTAGTAATGTTTTTATAGATGAGAGAATGATTGGAGTGAATATGGAATTTTGAACATAGTGATATTGACAGCTTAATATGGTGGATTTCAAGTTTGAATTTTAGAAGTAAACTAAGAATTTTATATATTTTGTGTTATGGATAAGAATTGAATATTGAAGTGAGAAAATAAGAGAAAAGAAAAATGTAGAATGATGAGATCCAAGAAGGGAACCAGTACTTCTATTGCAGATTGCAGAATCCACTTTGTGATAAACCTTGTCTCCTGATAGAAATGAATAAAAAAGTTTATTTGTTATTAACAATTTTTTATTTTTTAATTAATTATTATAATGATAAAATACACTTATAATTAATTGTGGAGATACATAATTCATTAGTCATAAAAATAACTTATTTTCTGATAACATAATCTATAATAAACTATATTTCACTTTTACACATCTTTCTTCAGCATTGATGGAAAATCCATTCTCTTATTATTTATCTTTTTATTTATTTTATTCTTTTGTACATTTAGCCTCTCCTTTGTCCATCTTTCAAACTAAATCAATATTTTATATAATTTATTAGTAATTTCCCCCCTACAAATTTAGTCTTTTAATTTTTTTAATTACTCATAATTTTATCCTGAATATATAATTTTAATCAATAACTTTAGTTTTAAAATAAAGGTACTAAAATAATAAACGCACCAAAATTGCACTTTACTCTTTTAATTCTTAAAAAAATAATACATTCCTTTCGGAAAGAATAATTTAGATGTACTATGATATTAGTCAAATTTGATATGAGTGAGTCTCTATAGTGGTTGACATATTTCGTAGTTAATTTTGAATCCCATTACCAACTTTAGACCTTTCTCTCGAAAAGAAAAAGCTTTAGAACTTTAAAAGATAAAATAAAAAATTGATAAAGTTTTAAATTTTATAATTAAAGTACTTACCATGTGTAGTTTATGTGAATGATATTAAAACTCAATTTTTTTTATCAATAATTATAAGCTTAAATTTTATATGTCAAAAAAAACAATTAAGAAAAATAAGAATTTACTAAAAATGATTAATGTAATTTTCCCATGAAATTACATTCATTCAATCATAGTTGTTCATGTTAGTTGTACCTTAAGAATACTATGAAAGTAAATAAGTTATTATAGAAGTCTTTATAGAGATTACACATACAATTAACACAGTTTAGTGAATGTACAATTTTCTAAATTAAAATGAATTATGTGAAACTTAGCAAATTAAAAGCTTTTGGGTATTTTCATTTTTTTTTTTTTCAAAAGGAAGAAAGTAAATGGGCTGGTATCTATCTATGGTGAGTCATGAGTGATGAGTAATTGGGCCAAAATGCACTGTGGGTCCCACAGGTGTGAATGTGCGCACGTGTGATCGGTCATGAATGAGTTTGGCACGTGTGAGATGTGGGAATGGATATGGTTTGGCATACATAAGGTAAGGTCATGTGAGGACCCTACATTGTTGGGTTGGTGTCTTACGCTGAAGGGAACCTTCAAATTTTAGCCTGTGATCACTTCCAAATCCTTTCCATAGGCCTCTTTCATCCACTCTTATTATTATTATATTATTTTTTATATATGTGAGTATTCTTTTTCTAGGATCTACCAATATATTTATACAAGAGTTCTAAAAAATAATTAATATAAATAATATTAATTACTTTTTTTTTTATGTTTTTCTCTCTACAATATAAGTGCATGTATGAATGGCCATATTTCTAAAACTGAAATTATTATAATTTATTGTATCTAAAGTGTAAATTTAAATTAAATGTACATAAATTATCTATACAATTCAAGTAAACGTGGATTCTAATTAACAATAAAAACACAAGTTTAAATAATTTTCCTTACTTTAAAAGTGTGTGAATTGCAAATAATGGTTTCTCAAGGACAAAGGTTTCATCAAAAGTAAAAACCTAAAATCAATCGGATGTAAGCAATCTTTAGCTCACAAACATTGTAAGTGCAATCCATTTATAAAAGAAATAATGTTTAGAGAGATAAATATAGAAAGAAAACCCTACATTTAAACTTAGAGAGAAGAAAAGATAGTAAAAGAAAGAAAAAAAAATTACATTGAAAAATGTAACATAATTTTACTTTTTCATAAATGTGAAACATATTAAGTAAAAAATATATTTTACATTTACTACATTTAATAATGACTTCTTATTATGTAAAAAAAAAATATTTTACTACATTTAATAATAACTTCTTATTATGTAAAAAAATATATATTTTACTACATTTAATAATGACTTCTTATTTAAAATTTTAATTAATTAATTTTAGTAAAAACAAATATGAATAATTTTTTTTTCTTACAAAACAATTAGATATGAGACATTCTGTGAATGTTTGAATCCAATTTTATTCCAACCAAGTCAGTATTCCAAAAGTATAACATATTTATGCCTATATTTAATAACATTAAATTATTTTTCTACTATACTTGCTACTGAATATCTTAAGACATTTAATAACGAAAACGGTTAAAATTTTCAAATAAAAATTATTTATTTTAGTTTGAAATATAAAATATATTTAGCATCTATTTTTGCATAACATTTTTATTCAACGTGTATTTATCATAACTAAGTATTTGTTGATGAAATATTAACAAAGCACTTGTTATTCCAGGTTTTAAGTCGATATTGAAGCAAAAATCAAAACAATTTAAAGATAAAATATACCTACCATTATACTTAATTAGATAAATATCTTTTAAAATACACAAACATTATTATCTTCGGGGGCTGTTTTCTGAGATAAAAGAAGAAGAAGAATAAGGGAAAAGACAACAAAATTTGAAATTTAATTTATAGAGAAGATGGAAGGAATGAAATTTTAATTTTTGTTTAGAAATGAAATTGTCTCTCTCTTTTGTTTTTTTCATTTTTTTAAGAAAAAAAAGTAAAAGTTGTGACTAATAAGAGAGGGACAGTAGTAGGGGTAAAGATGGTAGATGATGCAGTGGATAGAGTCACAAACTTCATGGATCGTACAACACTCTTATCTGTACGGTTCATACGGAACAAAGGATCCGGTTCAGAAGGTTGCCGGTAACCTTTGTACTCTGCTTACAACTTCGCTCAACGCGCATCATCCACGCTCTATCTCTTTCACACTCTATTCAATTAAATATCTTTACTTTTTACTATATTAATCATTTTATTTCTATTGTACCAACTTATGTTTATCATGTATGTTTTTTTTCTCTCTTTACTAGATAAAGTCTAATATTTTTACCAAATTAAGAGTGTATTTAATTTTAAGAGTGTATTCTTACAAGTTTTTTAAAAGAGTAAAAGAAAAAATATTATAAAATAACATAAAAATCTTAGATATAATTAGGTGCAACATAAAAAAAATATTTTGTTTAATATTGGATGTTTCATGTTAAAATTGGTCAAAAAAATTCAGACGTTACTTTATTCTATAAAGTTGAATTTAATTTATTTGTAAGTTTAAACTATTATAAAACTAAAGACTTCACTCATATAATGATAATATACTTATATTATTTTTTTTTATTATTATCCTATTAATGATTTTTTTTCTAAATATAATAGGATAATTAACTAATATAAAACAAAACAAAATAAATTTAAATTTTGATATTTTATTATTTAATTTATTTTAATAAGTTTTATTTTGAAATATAAGTTTTTTATTAAAATTAATAACGTTTTTCTTCTTTTATTTTAAGATTTCTTTTAATTCTAATTTATATTTTTAAAAAATTATTTTATAAATATATTGATACACAAAAAGTTATTATATGAATCATATTATTTACAATATTTCCATTCATTATTTTAATACCCATTCTATTTTTTTTAATCCAAAAAACACTTTTTTCCATTTTTCTATTCTTTTATTTCTTTTTGTGCACTCTCTTCAATCCAAATAAAGTAAAAGACACTAAATTATATTCTTAAATAAAAAACATTTTTGTTTTGAAATTTTCAAATACATTAGATATCTTGTATTTTTATATTTTAGAAATTCTTTGATTGGTATGTTCTCACATATTAATTAACAAATAAAAATATTAAAATACTCACATAACTAATAACTTAAAACTAAACTTAAATTCAATTAACTACTATCACAATATTTGTAACGCACATAAAATAAATCATGCATTTAGTATTCTACTAATCGGTATTAAGATTCATTAATATACAATCATCCTTTAATATAAAGTATTTTAAAATCATATATTTAAAATTCTAGTCAGACCTATTTACAATATATTTTTAAAATAAGTCATATCACTATTAGCATCACTCAACTTAAGTGATCCTTTACCGATCCATCTACAACACCATCTACTCCCATGTCAAAACATGATCATCACAAACAAATATCAAAATACTAGCACAACAAAATAAAGGGTAAGTTAATTAAGTTTAAGCAATTCAAGTCATTCAATCAATTACAAAGTTTAACACAACTCAAACACCTCATAATCATCCATCTCAGTCAATTTCATGCATCATTACAATTATAAGACACTGCATAAACTTGACTTTACTTCTAAAAGACTTGTGCATTGAATAGATCCCGATATATGCACCCGTCATTGATAACGCAGTGCCAAATTAGACTACGAAGCTAAATTTGTAGTATAACTAACCTAGGTCATTCTTTCCAAAGACTATTCAGTTATTATCTCAAAAGAATAATGCAAGTAATAAAAACCAAGCCGACCTCTTTTCGGCTCTCTTAAATCCCTCACAGTATCTAAAGAAAATCCAAATTACATGTGTAGGATTAATAGACCGAGATCTCTACATCTATGCATCTATTTAACATTCCGAACACCCCACAATCATGGAGCATCTCGCCGAATACACAATACGCTGAACAACTGCAATCGCCTACTGTGAACAACAATATTATTTTGACTTAAACATCGGTTAGGAAAATTCACAACGCAATCCAATTGATATTGGTTCAATTACCAAAGTAATCCAATTATTAAATTTAAAAATCAAATTAAAATAACAATTGAGCATGTAGTTATAGAAAGAATTATAAAACATGCACCTCTAAAAAATAGGAGAGCACTTGGAGATCGGATTGAACAAAACAATTAGTCACTCATAACCACCATTGACAGTAAGCCAGAAAGATAAATGCAAAACGTCCAGAAGATAAATAGCCCTCAATAAAAAATCTGCTCAACATATCCAAGTGTGTCGCCTTGCTGTCAAGCCTTTTTGTACCAACTTCAAGTCCAACTTTAACTATTTTTCAGTTCGAATTTGATATTGGCCCTTGAATAACATTTGTAGATCTTTAAGTTATTTGTAAAACAAAAACAATAATCAAGTAAATCCGAGTTTTGTGGCAAAAATTATGGACAAAATACCAAACACACTCAAATCTGTTAAAATTCCAAAAGATGGTGTCAAAATAATAACAAACTTTTAACTGAAGCCTAATTGGTCCAACTACAACATAACGTTGTAAAACCCTAATAATTACCAACTAATCTATCTTTATTGTTATCAGTATTCAATGGAAATGTGATAAAAATAAATAAGTATGACTCCAAGCTGTGAATTCCCACAGCCTTAAAACCAATGAATCATCATCAATATGGTATGACAAGGTTTCCCTAAGACTTTCCTGACCAGCTATGTTTACAGTCACTCAATTTAGACCTCATGAAAATACCATGTCTTGATCTTGACCATCTTAATCAATACTTTAACAATATAATATTATAAACATATATCTCTACTTATGTATTCATTCACTTTTCAATCTCAATCTCAAAAATATCAAGAATTATTAATTCATCAAACCATTCAATTTAAATCATGAATTAATCTACTATATTAAACTCATTCAGTGCATTACAAAAGAATTACACAATCAAAATAGAAAACCAATTTTTTTTTGTAGCTTGAGCAAAAATTTCTAACTTGAGTGAGAATCCCCTCGCTTTTGGCTAAAATTATCTTGCTTGAGCAAAAATGATGCATAGAGCACCCCAATTCTAGTGCTATTTTTGCTCCCTCACTCCCTCGCTTGAGCGAAAATATTTTCTCACTTGGGAGAAAAGCTTCTCGCTTGAGCAAAAATGATCCAGAGAGCACCTCAGTTCCACGGGTCTTCTAGCTTGGGCGACTATACCCTCGTCTAGGCGAGACTACCTTCTCGGCTGGGCTAAGGATTTCTCGCCTGGGCAAGACTGGACTAGAGAGCACCTCAACTCCAAGGGTCTTCTCGCCTACTCGCCTGGGCGAAACTACCTACTCGTCTGGGCGAAATTGGACCCAAGAACACCTCTCATATTTTCAAGTGAACTCGCCTGGGCTACTTGTGCAGAAAAACAACAGCTTCTCAGATGAATCATGCAGTTTCCTACTACCTTATAGCTACTATGCATGTCTCAGATGACTAAATGGGACAAAATCAACATGCATGCACGATGAATGATCTACACATCATACATGCAAAAAAATCAAATCAACATCATAAATTAAATCCCAATTTAAGACCTGCAGAGAACTTTCCCATATGCATTTTCACAAATACTATAATCATTAACTTATCAAACCCTAACCTACATTCACACCCACATTAAACAAAAAAGGCAGGTCAGCTTCCCTTACCTGAATTAGACTAGGAGTTCTCTCTACGAGCTCCAACAACTTAAATCTCCAGAAACTCAAACCTGCACCAAAGGACCTCTGATCAACTATCAGACTAATACGCTAAGACACTGAGTTCGCATAAACACCATCTGATGACTCAGAGGCCACATGCAAGCTTAGACAACAAAGAAAACGAAATGCCTAAAACAGACTCTAAGGGAAAAGGATAGAAGATAAACTTCCTCTAAAGGAAGTTCTGATCGAAAAATCTTACTTTGTCCTCTGCCACGAGTCCAATGGTGGGCTTCGCTCACGAAACTGATGAAAGATGGACACAAAAGTTTAAAGAGAACTCAAAGAAAAAGAAAAAGACATAGGTTTAGAGAGATAGTGGCTCAAGTGAAAATAAGACTTCAGTACTAACCTTTTTCTTTTCTATAAATAGGTATTTTCAATTTATTAATCAAATTCAAGTGCTCTTTTTACTTTTTATCATCTCTACTCAAATTTCTAGCTCATTACAATATTAATATCTAACTCTTATTATTTCATGAAAATAATATTACAATTAAGACATAAATCTCATGAAAATGATATTATTGCTTTTGTCAAGTCTTTGAAAGAGTTTTCAATGCTAATCTGGTGTCATGGATATACTTGGATTAGAGCATTTGGTTCATAATTTTTTTTCCTATTCTCTTAAAAAGGATATACATGTAAAATGTCCTCTGAAGTTAAAATAAGTATTCAAAAATTAGAATTAATAAGTTAGTAAAATTATAATCATAAATTTCTTCTTGACTTTTGTAACTTTGATCTGATTAAATAAATTCACATCAAAATAGATATCAAAATAAAATCTCTTCAAAATTTTATGTTAGAAATTTGATGAAATGACCTAATTTAGTCAAATTATGAGGTGTTTATGTAAGCATTGTGTTCTATAACGTTAAACACCTATAAAAATATCAAAACATTGAAAGAAATTTTTTACATTAATGTTTTTTAAGAAAATAAATATAAAATAAATAATTTATATTCTTAAAAATTACATTAAAATTTGAATATTATTTTTACTGGTAAAAAATATATAAACAACCCCATATTAGTTAACTTTCCGCTGTCACAAAGTTACTACCGTATTGATTAGATAAAAGGAAATATAAACTCTTTTAAAACACGTAAATTTTAGGTTTACTTTCAAAAATTATGCATGTGAATTATTATCTTTTAAAAGAGTTTTTAAATTTAGATATATTATAATAAAAAATATAAACTGATAATGTAGTTTACTAATTTGTACCAACACGTACTGTATGATCAATCGTAATGTTGACAGTAACACATATCATTGACTTTAAGACATGGATAATCTTACTTTATTTTTTCTTTTACTTTTATAAGATAGACTTAGTCTACATTGATTAAAAATGCTATTAATACTTTTTTTGTCAAATTATTTATAGTATACCTTTTTAGTATAATGAAAACTTATTAAAATCCTAAATTCTACATAATTTTACTTTTTATTCAATAATATTTACTTATCATTTTAATTTTTAAATAAATTATCATCAATAAAAAAGTTATATAGAGTGATAAAATCTCAAGCAAAATTTAATGAGAAGAGGAACTGAATTTTTTTTCCATTCTCTAAATTCTTAAACATAAATTTATACTAATATGTTATAAAATAAATTATATTTAACTATTAAAAAGGTACTAAGAACTGTCACTCAAGAAATTTAAGATCTATAAATAATAATTTACTTTTAAAAAATAAAAATAAAAAATGAAGCTGGAAGCAAGTGCACAACACGCGCAGAAGAAGCTCCTGACCGAAGCAGGAACAACAAACTTAAAGTGATGGAAAATTTAGTTCAACGGTTACCACGCGGTGTTTTTCTCATGTCCCATCCTACATTTGACAGACACAAACACCCAATGACTAAATTAAATTTAACTTGATAAATTAAATTAATCAAATTAAATAAATAAATAAAAGTTAAAAACTCTGTGTCTCCCCTCTCTCTCTCTCCCATCACCCCCAATTCCAATTGTACCTTCTTCCTCTTTCTTTCTTTCCAAAGATAAAATCTTTACCCTTCACACCCAAACCCCTTTTGGTTTTCTTCCTCAAATTTGCATCTGGAATCTGGCTTCTCAGCACTTCAAACCAACATGGTTTCACTTGGAGCTTCCTGTGCTTTCTGTTGTTCTGTGTTCATGATGCTTGTCACTTTCAGTTTTGCTGGGGACATAGTGCACCATGATAATATTGCTCCCAAGAGGCCTGGCTGTGAGAACAACTTTGTCCTGGTAGCTGAGATAATGGATACAAATTTTGAAGTTTGTTTGGTGTCTGATGTGAATTTGATGCATATTTGATTGTGAAATGTCACTCTTCCTTTTTTTCAAGAAATATTGGCTTTGTTGTTTATTAGGGTGATGGGGAGGTAGTGGAACAAGGAAAAAAACATTTTTATTATTTTCTTCTTTTTAGTTTTTTTAGTCATTCTCAAGAAAATTGGGGAGTTGGGTTTGATTAAAATTCAAATTTTAGTTTCTTAGTTTTAGAAAGATGAGATTTTTTATTCTCTTCTGCACCTTCACCTTCCCCCTCCTCCACATGAATAACCCTGTGGTGCTTGATCAGTTGAAGTGCTCTCTTCTTCTGTTCTTAAATTAAACATAAGATGTTCTGGAAGTAAAAATAATACATGTTTTCTCCTTTTCTTCGATGCGTTAATCTGTGGCAGAATTTTCACGATGCAGGGGAAAAGAGGGGAAACACTAAAATGGAAGTGGTTTAATTAATGTTTGTTTAAACAAGTTTTGAAAAAATAATTGCCCTGCTTAATTTTCAGTGGAGTTTTTCTGGCAATTGCAATGCAGAGATCTGTTATCTAGTTGAAGTATGGTAGCTTTATTTGCTATAGTTGGTATTATATATTTGATTTCATCGTTTTTCTCCATCTTTCTATATAAACAATCATGCCAATTCTCTCATCTTTCTCACTTGAGGTTGACTCAGGTAGACTTAGTTTCATGGACGCTACTAAAAGACCTGAATTTTCTTTTTCAATTTTTGTTCAAAGTTTGTAACAATTATCTGCCTGGTAAAATTCTGTTGTCTTGTGCCTCTTTTCTCCTTGATTTGCCTTCTTCCATTGAGTTTATGATTTCTAGTGTAAAAGAAAGAAATGCGTGCTTTCTAAATTGGAATTTGAACAAGGTGATGGTAACCAGAACAATGATAAAGACTTTTGTAAAATCTCAGAACCAAAATTGTAAAACTTTTGGCCTATGTCTTTCTGTGTTTAAGCAAACTACCATGTGACATGTTGCAATTTTCTTGCAAAGATCGGTAGGTATAAAGTATGAATGAGTCTTTTCTTTAACATTTTTGACACATTGCTCCTTTGTTAGGTTAAAGTTCCAACTTGGATTGATGGTGTGGAAAGCTGTGAGTATGTTGGCGTTGGTGCAAGGTTTGGCCCTACACTGGAATCAAAAGAAAAACGTGCTAACCATACTAGAATTGCAATTGCAGACCCTCCTGATTGTTGTAGCCTACCTAAGAATAAGGTATTCTAACTTTATGCTTCAGAACTAACCAAATGCAACTTCTCTGTGTGTGAAGCATAGATGTTCAGATTATAAAGCTTTAATTTTTTTTTAGATACTTGTAAGTTAGTAATATGGAGTGTCTTGCAATTTGTTAGCTCACTGGCGAGATCATTTTGGTGCACCGAGGACAGTGTAGTTTCACAACCAAGGCAAATATAGCTGAAAAAGCTGGTGCTTCAGCCATGCTGGTTATAAATTACCGTACAGGTGTTTGCATGCAATTTTTGTTTTTTTGAACCTATAGTTTGTTTCATTTCCTTCTTCTCCATGCCTAATTTACAGTTAAAAGTGATGTGATCCTGTGGTTCGTAGTTTCATAGAGAATACTAAATTTTTGTTTCTTATTTGTTTATTTGTCATTATTTATTAGAATAAACAAACATTTTGCAATGCTGTGTGTCTTGCATGTGTAAGCAACTATTTATGTCCTTATTATGCAGAACTTTTCAAGATGGTTTGTGAAGCAAATGAAACTGATGTTGATATTGGAATACCTACTGTCATGCTTCCACAAGATGCTGGTGAAAACTTGGAAAATCACCTACTAAACAACTCAGTGGGTATGTTTCAAATTTTTTATGTGCCTTTCTTTTGTAATAAGTTATAGTCTTCCTTTGCCAGACAAAAGTTTAAATCAACTACTTTACATTATGATTCTTGATCTGATTATTCTTTGCAATTCTCCTTTCTCTAGTTTCTGTGCAGTTGTACTCTCCACATCGTCCATTGGTTGATGTTGCAGAAGTGTTTTTATGGCTTATGGCTGTTTGTAGTATTCTCTGTGCGTCTTACTGGTCTGCCTGGACTGCGAGGGAGTCTGCTATTGAGCAGGAGAAACTATTAAAGGTTACCTAGTTTATTTTCATGCCAATTTTATTCATTTTTCCTTAAACGAGGATAATATTATTTTTGTATGAGAAAGAAGGAATAAAAAAGTTAACAAAGACACACAGAAGAAATTCTGAAAGGAAACTAACTCATTAGAACAACGAAGTTCTTGTGCTCCTTGCAGACTTGGCATGGAGGTTTCCTTAACAAAAGATTATTCCTCTTTTTGAAAAAAAGTATTTTCTTTTTTTGTAAACGAAGCTTTCTTCTCAAAGTAAAAGAAAAAGTCATTAATTCAATTACTAACATATATATACTACGTTTATATTACAGGATGCTTCAGATGAATATGTAAATGCAGAGAATGCTGGTTATAGTGCTTATGTGGAAATCAGTACTGCAGCAGCAATATCATTTGTTGTGATTGCTTCTTGTTTCTTGGTTATGCTTTACAAATTCATGACATCATGGTTTGTTGAAGTTCTGGTGGTTCTATTTTGCATTGGTGGCGTTGAGGTGAGTTATCATTTTCCCAAGCTTGATTCTTGTTGGTTATGACTCTTCTAAACTTTTCTCATCTTCTGTATGACTTGCGCTACATCTTGGGTGGTTACTTTCACCTGTGTATACTTAGAAACATTTTACTTTCTTCACATCTAACCCAATTCCCTATCCGTATTTAAAAAGTCTTCTGTGTGGTATTCTGCTCATATCCTCTTTAGAGATGTTTCTTTATTAGACTTGAAGAGAGGTTGATATGCCTATGTTTGGATATCTAATGAGTGATGAGTGGAATATGATGGATATGGTTAATAGGATATTTCATTATTTTGCATTCATCTAGTTGAAACTTTTTTGGGATCTCCTTTGCATACTTTTGTTGACAAATAAAAATCTCATTCTTATTCTGAATGATGTCCATGCCTAGAAAATAGGTCATAAGACCAAGATCTGTCATCTCAAAGACATTCTTCTTTCCTTGGTTGAATTTATTAATTAGTGCTAAACTGAATTCTGTCACCAAAAGATCATCAACATACAAAGAAATGATTAAATATCAGAATCAACACGCTGGCAATTGAGTGTAGCTTAAGAGTGGATCTTTTGAAAGCCCAAGATTAACAAATGATCATTGATTCTACTACACCATACTCTAAGGGCCTGTTTTAAGCAGGATAGAGCATTTTTCAGCAAATATACTTTACCTTCTTGCCCTTTATCATAAGACCTTCTGGTTGCTCAACTTGCATCTCTTCCTGCAAAAAATTGAGAAAGGTTGACTTGACATCCATTTGAAACACTTGTGACCCGTTTTTTGCAACAATGGCAAGTAGCGACCTTACTCTGTCAGGCCTTGGTGCTGGATCTAAAGGTATGTGCATAATCAACTCCAAAAATTTGAGCTAACCGTTCACATTAAGCCTTGCTTTGTGCTTCTTCAAAACTGGCTGGTTCACACACAGCTATATTGCAATCTTTTGCATTCCTTCTTTGGTAGATGTCAGAAAGCCACCTTGTGCCTTGAATGGGTGCATCATCTATTGTATCTTCGAGCTCCAGTACAGCATTCTGATTCTTCTAAGTCAGTCCAGCACCATTTCTCGTCCTTCTTGAGGTGTACATCTCTGTTTGTAAAAATGTTTCCAGTTTTAGAGATTGTGCTGTAGCCAATAAATATTCCTGGTTCAGCTCTTTTGTCAAGTTTATCACGTTTAACCCGAGGTACTTGTGAGTAGCGCAAACAACCAAATATTTGTACAATATTTAGGTCAGGGTTAAAACCAAACCAGGTTGAAAAGGAGTTTGATTTCTGTTTTGAATAAACAGAGCTGTATTTGCAGCTTTGGCCCAAAACTTCTATAGTAATTCTTTTTGATGAAGCATACACATGACTCTCTCCGTGATTGATCATTTTCTCCTTTCACTCACTCCATTTTGTTGATGAGTGTAAAGAGCTGTCAGTTGATGCTCAATCCCAGCAGCATTACAAAATTGCTTAATTGATTAGCATTTACTCTTTCCATTGTTCGTCCTCAATTTTTATACAGAAATTGCTTTGATTTTCTACATGTGCTTTGAATTTTCAGAATACTGCAGCTACTTTTGATTTGAAGTTAAGAAAGTAAATATAGCACATTCCCGTTAGGTCATCAATAAAAATAATATAATAAGACTTCCTTTTAAGGATGGACTTCTTTGTGGTCCAGCAACATCAGTGTGAACAAGCTGCAACTTTTTACTTGCCCTCTCGCTACTTTCAGGAAATGGTTTCCTTGTTTGCTTCATGAACTTACAAGCTTCACATTCAGCTGGCTTTTCTGTCCAGGAAGGAACTCCACAGACTAGTTGATTTTTCAACCTGTAGTGCATTCCCAACTGATGGAAATGATTTTGCCTTCTGTGCCTAAGACGACTGAGCTGGCTATAATTGGAAATGCAATCTGCTCCTCCTTCCTTAGATCAAATGAAAAACTTTTGCACCTCATCTTGACTTTGAACATTTCAAGGCCTGTTGGATCTTTAATTATGCAGCTTTTATCTTCAAAAATAACTTTGAAAACTTTCTCCAGCAGCTGACCAACACTAAGCAGATTTTGGTAAATTTTATCAGGTAAATATAAAACATCTAGAGAGGGTTTTCGTACCTATGTAACTTGTTATAGCCACTGATCCATTGCCTTTTACTGGAATTTGTTCACCATTCCCGATTCTGACCCATTTGACTTCAGTGTTTGTCCAACACTTAAAAAGTTCTCTGTCATAGTTCATCTGGTTAGTACAACCTATCTATCAAAAAAGGGTCACTAAACAACTGCTAGAGAAACAAGTAGCAACAAAAAGCTCATCTTCCTTTTCTTGTGCATCGGCTGCAACTTGTTGGATATTTGCTTTGCAAATTACAGCTTCGTGTCCAATCTGATTGCCACTTAATGCACTTTGTGTCAAGTCTCTTCCAACATCTGAATGGAGGATGACCCATGCAATGTTGACATAGTGGGTAACTTTTCTTTCTACCTTTGCCTTTGGTTTGGTTCTTTGTTGTATTCTCACTGCTTGTTGACTGGTTCTTCTTAAAAGATTCCTTACTATTGTATCTAGTATCATGCTGCTTGGCTGGAAGTGCACCTTCAACATGATCACGATATTATTTGTCAACCTTCACTGCTCTTGTGCTTGTAAGGCATGTAATAGTTATGCCAAAGTAATCTTTAACAAATCCTTTGAGCTCTCCAATGAGGTTATGGATGTTTCATATCTCTCAGGCATCATTACCAATTTTTTTTTTTTCCAATAATTCTGGAATCAGCAAAGACGTTGAATCAGCAAAGACGTTACGTAGCCTTATCAAGTTGGCAATACTCAACAAGTCTGAGTATTCCTTGATTGTCTCAGACTCTTTCACCCTTTGCAATTTATTTTTCCTCATTAGATTAAGCAGGTGAATGCTCCGTATTCTTTCATCTCCAAGACATGCCACCTTTAGATAATCCCAAATTGCTTTTGTCAATTTGAGACACATGATCCTAGTGAAGATGGTTGTAGAGACACCAGCATAAAGACATGATTTTGCCTTTTCTTTTCAGTTTTTTTTTTTTTTCCTTATGATTCTTGAACAGGACCGTGGTGGGATTGTCCGGCAGCGGAAGGACATCATAATTCTCTTCTACAGTTTCCTAAAGATCAAATGTCTCCAAATAAGATTTCATTCTCACTACCCATATGTCATAGTTTTCCCATCAAAGACTGAGAGAGCATGGGAAAAACTTTTCAAAATCGTGGCAGTGTAAAACAGACACGATTCCCTCTAGGAGAGAGCTCTAATACTAATTGTTGATTTTATGGAACAAAGACAATGACTAACAAAAAAGATGCAAAACTTAATAAAAGAATAAAGTGCTACTGAGAATGCTAACTTCAGTATTTTATTATCTTAATGCAACTTAATTTAAATACATTCTGAAATAGCATACTAAGAGATCGCATATCATGATTCTAGCTACTGCATTGATAGCTTAGCTGAAAAATATGAAATAGCTAATCCACTAACAGCTAATGAAACAGAATAAATTTGACTAATTCAAACTGAAACAAATCTGAAAGCTTCTCAAAAGTATGCAACATCCAATGACATGCTCTCAACATTATCTTTTGTAATTTTTAATTGGATACTTTGAATACTTTTACTTGCATTTTTACAATTTTTATACTCATTAATTTTAGTGGTAACTTTAGATTAAGTTTATAACATTATATTATGTTATAGTCATGTCGCGTCTTCAATTTTTAAAATGCCGAATTTTCTTCTCCATAATTTATCATATTTGAATATTGCATCATAATCTGTGCTTCCTAGGTCATAGGATTGCAATTTGCAACGTCATGTTATTGTTGATATATAGCAGCTGAATGAATCTTTATTCTCTACGTGCTTTCAGGGACTACAAACTTGTTTGGTGGCTCTGTTATCATGGTATGTCTTTCATCCTTGGTTCCTTATTGTTTGAATTTGTGGTGCTCGTTGGTTAACTTTTTATGAGTTAAATAATGATTAACTAATTTGTTTGTTATTATACATGGTAGGAGGTTAACAAATTAGGGGGTTGAATATTTGACTAAGTGGTTAGTGGCCAGCCTGTCATATATAGCATTGAATAGTTGAACTCTGAATTCTATACGCCAAATTTGTCTACTGATTCTTATAATTGCTGAAAAATAAATTTTACATGACTTCAGCATTAGCTAGATTGTTTATTCTACTAGATTGTTACGATGTCAGCTTTACAAGAAACCATATTCATACTGTTAGGTAGATTGTTTATTCTACTAGATTCCCTTGTAATCATGTTGATTTGACATCACATTGTGTACAGTTTCAGATGGTTCCAACATGCTGCACAAACATTTGTGAAAGTACCCTTCTTTGGTGCTGTATCATATCTGACAGTTGCTGTTACTCCCTTCTGCATAGTGTTTGCAGTGCTTTGGGGTGTTTATCGCCATGTATCATTTGCTTGGATTGGTCAAGATATTCTTGTAAGAATAGTTCTGCTACCTTCAATGTGTTCTTTTTGGTGGAATCTTCTTTTATACTTTTTTCTGCTCATTATTTTTCCTACGTGTAGTTTTGACTAATATAGAATGTTTCTGGTGTAAAACTGAAAATGCTATTAAACGAGTATGGTCTTACAGTCATTAAAATGCTGACTGGAACATATTGCTCTGAGTTTCACAAACAAAGATCTGGTTCATAAACTAAGTTTCTAGAGGAAAACATATTTCTATTGGTTATCTGAACATATCTCACTGGGTGAGGAACTGAGGTTGGCTCTGTGGATCATACAACATCATCGGACTTAAGTTATAAATCGGTAAAGTTCTCAGGAACATTGCTCAGTGTTGGAAAACGGAAAAACAATAAGAAAAATTATCACATTCCTAACCTTTGCTTTCTATGCAAGAAACTAGGATTTCAATTGTTACTGTCAAATGATTGTAGATTGTTCTTGGCCAATTGTTATTGTTACAATTTTTCCTATTATTATTTTTTTTTCAGGTAGGTACATGCTATTTCAATTTCTCTCTTATCACCAAAATACTTGTTCCAGTTGAACTTTTTCCATTTATGTTTAGCTTGCAAACTTCCATTAATTATTAATCTTTTTTCTTTTCAATCGTTTACTTTTCAGGGTATCGCATTGATAATTACAGTTCTTCAGATTGTGCGGATACCTAATCTCAAGGTGATTATTCATACTTTAGCTTGTCTTTTGCACCATCTCCTACTTGGGTTGCTTTTTGAAAGTCTTGAAAATTAAGCTAGGGATGGATAAAGGGGCCTCCATTTCAGTAAAACAATTAAATATGGATCTGCCGTTTTCAATTAACAAGGAGATACTAATTTATTCAATTTTCTTTGTAAGGTTGGAACTGTTCTTCTCAGTTGTGCCTTCCTGTATGACATCTTCTGGGTGTTTGTCTCTAAATGGTGGTTCCATGAGAGTGTCATGATAGTGGTGAGTGTTTTCATGGAAGATCTCCCTTGGACCTTTCTTCACAAAGATTTTATTTGTCTCATTAAATATGATACTCTTCTTCTCATTAAATTAATGAAACGTTTTCTCTTCTTTGCAGGTAGCTCGAGGTGATAAGAGTGGAGAAGATGGTATCCCCATGCTGCTCAAGATACCACGTTTGTTTGATCCTTGGGGTGGCTACAGCATCATTGGTTTTGGGGACATCATCTTACCAGGGCTTCTGGTTGCATTTTCACTTAGGTTGAATAGGAACTCATTCATTAAACAATTCTGTTCTCCTTCTTCCTTATACAATCGTTTTGGAAGGAGGAAGAGAATGCTCTGTGCCTACTTCACGAACCGAATTTTTCTAATGATTGAGTATACAGGTATGATTGGTTAGCAAAGAAGAGCCTTCGAGATGGATACTTCGTGTGGGCAATGACAGCTTATGGTTTAGGTATGCCATGTTTGATCTGGGGGTACTTTTTCATTAGATAGAATGTGTTAGAAGGGTAATTTTCTGATGTGTCTGGACCTACTTGGACCGAAAATATGCATTATGTTCTTTGAATTTTGATCTGCAGGTCTCCTCATCACATACATGGCTTTGAACTTGATGGATGGACATGGTCAACCAGCTTTGCTTTATATAGTCCCTTTTACACTTGGTTAGTAAAATGACATTGAATTAAAAACACTGATTTTGTGCAAACAGAAATACTTGGACCTATTCCATTGGCTGTTGAAATACTGAAGTTATGCAAAACTTTATCCATGAACACTAACACCAGTTTCTGAAACCTTTTCTTTATTTGCAGGAACCTTTTTGTCATTAGGAAAGAAGAGAGGTGAACTCAAGGTTTTATGGACAAGAGGGGAACCAAAAATACCTTGCCCTCACATCCAAGAGGATCAATCAACAAACCAGTAATCCCCAGCACAATTAGCATCCTAGGTGTTAGTTTACAGGAGACTTATAGCAAATCTTAGAAGACTGTAACATCTGTAACTTTGTCATAACCAAATTTCAGCCAAATGATATTATAGCATGTACTTAAAATCAGCACCCGAGACTGGAGATACCCCCCACAACTGTTAGATGTTGGAGGACCCCGTGCAAAACTGTTTACTGTAAGAATAGATCTTTTTCTGAAATAGAAAAGATGGACTGGAATGAGGACATTCAAGAGATTCGTTTCCTGATTCTGGCTCTGCCTTAGAGTCATGTTATGTATTTGAGTGGCAAGCCAAATGACAGGCATGGACAGCTTTCAATCAATGGAGAGAAGGTTGGGAAATGATGATGATTTGGAACTTATGAACTGTGAAGAATACGACTGAAATTCTGTTATTTCATTTATGAAATTAATAATGTATAAAATATGCTTGCAGTACTGAATCAGTCTCAGTTTTCATCAGCAACTTTAATTCCAATTGGATAGCAACAACACTCAAAAGCACCTCCATATCATCTTTATCAATAAGGAAGATTATATATGCATCGGGATTAGCTCGGCAGTCAAAAGACACGATTCTTCATTTCTCCTATTCAATCCATTATCACTGTAAATTTTTTATACTGGCACTCAATCAATGCATTGATAAATCACCTGAAGAGGATTATGATAACATGTTCTAAAGGAAAAATATTCGATAGTTTGTTAATGCAAGATCGAGTAACAGTATAAAAAGTAACACTTCTTCTGTTTTGTAAAAAATCACAGAAAATCATATGGTACAAAGGAGCCTTAAAAACTTGGAAAAAGAAATCAACTAAGAGGATTATGATAACATGTTCAAAGGGAAAACTATTCGATGGTTTGTTAATGCAAGATCGAGTAACAGCATAAAAACACTTCTGTTTCGTATAAAATTACAAAAAATAAGGAGCCTTTAAATCAAAACTTGAAAAAAGAAAACCAACGAAAACCAAATGAACACGACGTATATAATCCACACAACCTCAGAACCTTTTTTATTTCTTTCCTATAAGTTTACAAGAGAAAGCCCCCAGCAGCAAATAGCACCAGAGCTGAACACCAATAATGAACAAAAAAGAATAAATTTAAACAGTAAAATGAAAACAACTGACATGCAACAATATTCTAGCATATGTCAGTATCTCTCAAAATTGTTAAAGCCATTAGTCATCTGGGTAGGCTTGCAATCTTCTACGCACTCATTTCCAGTCCATCAAAGTCGCAATCCTGTACATTAAATATTTTGATTTAGTTGCATTTGACAGTGAAAGTGAGTGAAATGAAATGGAAAATTGCCATTTTGAACAGGCTGCACCAAAAATACCGAAGTCAAGAAAGTGCTTTATTACTATGTTGCATACTGAATAAATTCAACACTACTCAAGAAGATAACAACAGACTGAAACATTACCAAATTAATCTTGCCAAGTTCAGTTGTAAGGTTAGAAGTTTCTTTGGCAATGATAGGGCACCGTGGTTCTACAAGTTGATACGACATGGTAAGATGAAACTTTTACTTTGCACAACAGGATTCTAACAGATAACTTGTATAAAATAAGTAACAAAAAGAAACAAATTTGTATAAACAATAAACGGAGAACACCAAATACATGTCATGAACTGCAGACAAACTTTAGAAACTAAATTTTAAAAGGAAGATAATGAATGCAGGAAAATTTATTATACAAATAAGTTTTTTCAGTAAGAAACATCTTAGAAAAAATTTAACTTCAGCTAGCAAGCATAGAATGAATGGACAAGTATAATCACTCAAAAACAGTGAAAAAACATACAAGCATTTCGCTGTAGAAAACTATTTCCATTGGGACTAAAAAGCATTGTCTTCCTTTCTTGTCCAGATGATAAAAGTTCTTGCATCCTCTCTGGCCAGTCAGAATTCAATCGGCGGGCAAAATCTTCGACTTCCCTGTGTTCAAAGGGTTACCAAGCACATAAGTTTTGTATTACACTATCTTAAAAGCACATTTATATATCACCATAAAAATTTCTTATTGTACAGCTGTAATTATGATGTTAGTTATAGTTCGTGGAGTCAGTTATCCAATTGTAACTAATTCAAGATGCTCTCATCAGCATATATATAGTTAATATCTGAAACTGAATTCACTTCAGCAATAACTAAAACTTTACACTTCTCTGAAAATTCCTCTCTTCAGTTTCTGTTTCTCCCATTACAGTTTCAAAAAACTATTTCTATTCCTGTTGTAAATAATAATGCTGCCTATGCTATAATATCCATTCTCTTTTTTACGTGGCATCTAAAACTAAGGTGTCCCAATCTCAACGTCATGAGAACTGTACAACCACAATGGAATATTCCACTCATCAATAAAAGCACTCCCAAATTTTTTGTGCACTTAAAACTAAGGGATCATGCATTTATTGTCTCAGTTTTCTTCCTCAACAAACTTCCTCACTCCATCAGTTTACTTTGCAGTTCCTTATACACAATTGTTCAACCAAATGCCAGAATAGTCATTCCAGGAGTCTTTCAGTGTGCTTGTTTCCCTCTTCTCAGACCTTATAATACTCAATTTCAATTTTAAGTCCCATGAGTGTATCTTTTCAGGGTACTCCAACTCTTACAAGGGTAACAAATGCTATCTCCTGCTGGTACATTGTTCATTTCAAAAGATATTCAGATGAATTCAAAATATATTCAATGAAATTTAATTTCCCTACAATCCGGTCACCTGATTCAGGTACTTGGATCCCTGTCCTCAACCTATTCCAGCTACAATTCCCTTGGTGTACTAGTTTTTGTTTCAATAGCTGACAAATTTATACAGCATTAATACTTTAGTCTAGGTAGTTATGTAGTTGTTCCCAACCCCGGGTCCTAGCATCAGTATATATATTGCTGATATCTGAAACTGAAATTCATTATAACAATAATCAACATATTTAGAAATAAAACTTTGCACTCATCTCTGAAATTCTCCCTCTTCTAATAATTAACAAGTGTCAAACACTGCACTAAGTGTTAGCTCAGGTTAGTAATAGTGAGATATTCAGAAGCCACAGGCTTGATTCCTTGTAAACCAATAAGAAAAATTGTAATAAACTTAGGATATAGTAGAAGCAGAACTAAAGTGGCAATTCAAGTACCATCATAATATTGCTAAAGACTTACTGAGAAAAGGGGGAAATATTAGTTGCCATCCTAAGCAAGTTAGCAATCTTAAATACTTATACCATTATATATGTTTACCAATATTAATAATCAAAATGAACCAGGAAGTCATTAAATATTAGATTAAAGTTTTTCTTGAATACAGGCACATGCACACTATCAAAACTAATTGCATTACCCATCTAATAGTTTTACAATATTCATGATCATGAAAAATTAATGGTTAGTTGACATAGGATACAAAATATTACTAAATTTATCATTCTCCTCCAGAAAACAACAAAGATCAAAATCATAAAAAGTTGTAAAGTCCAACAAAATGGCATTGCCATATCTTCCTCCGATAAACACAAACACTTCATGCCATATTCAACCAGCAATAGATGACTCAAAAAGTATAATTTGTAGAAGTATAGTTCAATCATTCTGATGTCTTGTCCTCTGCATATGCTATACTCCACAAAAAAATATTCTGCAATGCTACAGATCACTAATGAGAAGAAAAGCTAGTGATCTGCCACTGCAACTATGCTAAAGATAGCCACCAACAATAAAAAATAGACTTTAGAAACAACATAGTGCAAACAATATAATTAGCGTGCATTTGGTTCAAGCCTATTTGGAGAAATAATTGTCCTTTTCTAATCACAACCTCCTGAGAGAGCTTTAAGAACATTATTTCTCCCAAAAAGGTATTTTCAAACATGCACTAGGAATGTAGCCCCACCTGTCAATTTTTTCTTTAAGTGCAGGATCAATCCCATCATCTATATCTCCATCATCAAACTCCTTATGAGCAAAAATATCTTCTGTATGTGAAATTGAAGTCTCAGCAATTATATCAGCTTCAGAATTTGGGTGTCTGATGTTTTGACCATTTACTTCCTATCATGAGATAAAAAAAGGAAGCACTTATAATTTACATGATACATAATTGAATTTTTTCATTAAAAAAAAGAAAACAGAACAGAATATTTACAACAACCTTCTTAGTCACTTTAGAAGCTTCCTTCAGAGAAGAGCTCTTCTGATGTTGCTCTTTTTTCCTTCTATTTTTCTTTTTACTCTTAGAAGTTTTGATGCCCTTTGGATCTGTGACGGAATTCTTCATCATTAATTAGGCTTCCAAAGGAACACAGAAAATAGAATAAAAAAGAAACAGCTCTAAAAATATTCCCCCCAAAAGAATTATGAAACTATTATAAATAAAACAAGTAAAAGCTACCAGACATGAGTAACAAAAACTATCAACAACCATGCTATACATAGACATAATGGCATAGTAGGTTCAGTGATGCCATAGAATTGTCATGTTAGGACCAATGGTCAATTGTATAGTTCTCATTAGTCATTGTCATCAATATCGTCCCTCTTATTGCAATCATACCAATCACTATGTCCATCATGTAGGTTTCACAAAAATAATTTCATGTGGCCCAAAGATAATATAAAATAGAAAGACTTCAATTAGGAATGAACTGGTATACATTTCACCAATGTACAGAAAGAAGCAGGAAGTAAACTCAAGAAAAATAGGAATAAAAATGCTTTACCTTCATCATTTCCATTAATAAAAGACAAAAGATCATCAACTGAACGTTTATCTACATGTTCTTCTTCAACTTCAACACTCTGAAACATGCAAAGGACCAATTCTCATTAAATTCAACAGTCTAAAATTTAGGACAGAGAAGAGATACAAAACAACATTTCTTGGCAGCAAAAGTTTAATTTAATTTGGAATATCTAATTAAGGAATAAGGACTACATTATACAATGTGCAATATACTGTATGTAATATGATAAATAAAGAAACAACAGTTGTACCTTCAACCTCTCGCGCTCTTTTAGTTCTTTCCTCTTCTTGGCATACAATCTATTCAAAAGCCTGATCCTTGGGTCATCAGTTGTGTTTTTCAAGGGTTCCAACTTCTCTTCCTAGATCAAAAGCATGTGTGAAAAAAGAGAACTAAAGAAGAAAGAAGACATAATTGGCATACGGAGTTCTCACAAGCACCAGACACCTCGGTTAGATCATCAGGCAAATGAAATATTTCGCGTATCTCCTCTGGAGATTTTCCTTCAATTATCCGTGCAAGTGCACGACTTGTAAGATCAACCAATGGCTTCAACTGAAGGCTATCTGCAGCAGATGTCAACTCACATAGCCGCTTTGTGTCCATCCTAACAAATTTCTCATCGTAAGACTTCCTTTCCTATACAAAGAATAACCCCCCATAAGACCATCTTGACATATATTGCCGTTCAGCCCTAAATTATCTTTTTAAAAAGATAATAACAATGTACAAGCATTAAAGAGACAGGTAGAACAGGTAGTAGAACCTTGTTTGAGCGACCTGGTACTTGATGAAAACGACAATAATCAAGAATTAAGCTCAATGTTGCAGGACTGACTCGTTGAGGAAGACATATTGCACAATTCTTGGAAGATCCCATCCCTTTTTGTATTATTTCTTTACAAATCAAAGGGCAATACATTGCAATTTCTTGTTCCACTTGTTGGATTGAACCATCTGATGTCTCAAGCCAGATATAAGGCTTCATCATCTGAAATTTTTTATATGAGATTAAGATCTATCAGGAATTGGGACAGAAAATAAATAGACAAGCTTTTTGCTTCTCTGGCAGAAGCAAATACTCTAAAGTGAGTGAATAACTCCTTTTATCAGCTGCATTCTGCTAGTTTGTTATGGCTGATAAATTTAATACACTGAAAAACTAATCTAGTGGAGTAACAGCTCATTAATCATTAATTTTAATGATACTGAATTCTGTGTTAATAATTAACAAATACTAGTACTGATTAACATACAGGAAAACTAATCCAGAGCAATTTCTCTAGACCCATCCTTTTAAGAGCCAAACTAAAAATAATTCATATTCTTGTCTACAATCTCAGTCCGTACAACACCACTTAATTATCTATAGTTTCTAGAATCTCAACTACTCCTAAGGAGAAAAGCAATAAACATTGTAAGAGGATGATATGGTTCACAACAAACTTTAACTTATTCAAATATTTTTAAATTGAGAAATTCAAATATAATAATGGTTAGAGATCACATATCGACTAGAAATATGACCAAAAGATAATATATACATGAGTGCAAACCTAATATTCTAAACTAGTTTTGTGAGGTTGAATTAGGTACAAAGTTCACTTCCTAAGATGATATCAAAGTCTATCGTATCAAGGGTTGTCAGGCCTATCATGACACCAGTTATCAGGGTCCCCTCTATTTCCATGTTTGGGATGTTCAGTTCTGGCACAAAGACTTACAAGTTGATTTTGTGAAGTTCAGTTATGCTTAAATTCTACTTTCTAAGATGGTATTAAAGTTTATCAAAACCTATCATATTGATATTTGTTGGGCTCATTGTGCCACCTACAATTGGATCCCCTGTATTTCCACACTCGAGACGTTCAATCTTCAACATGACAGTGTGCTAAAGATTCCACATCAATTAAATATATGACCAAATTATAATATAAGTGGATGCAAACCCCACTTTTCAAACCAGTTTTGTGAGGTTGACTTACATTTAAAGTCAACTTTCTAAGAGTAACAAATATTAATACTAATCAAGTTCTTAAACATATACAATATAATGTGTCTTTTACCCTATAAGAATAAAGATTAAAAGAACAAATTCAGCAGGTATGACTAGCAAATAAAAATGAGACAAACAAGATAAAAGCCCAAATGATACGACATAAAATAAAATTTTAACCTCTGAACTATATGGATTAAGAAAAAAAAAAAACTCGGTACAAAAAAGTAGCATACCTCTGGTTTAATAACCGCCATGTCAATTTCTGACATATTAACCAATTTGAAAAGTAAAATTTATTGATGAAAGTTTCTGTGATGCAAGCAATATTAGCTGAGGAACAAATTTAAACTTCAAATCCAGACAGCCAGATAATGCATCCAGTTGTAATAGCAATTCTGCAATCAGGATTAAGAAGCTCCCGAAGCATCTCTCAAATGCATGGTTTGCAAAACAGATGTAAACTTGCAAAAGAGAAGAATGGAGAATAATTTAGCACCTTGCAACTTTAGAGCGACAACAGTAAAAAAACAGAACAAGAAGTCACTATGAGCAGAAAATGTCATTAAAGAAATGAATAGTAAGCAAACATATACTACTTACAAATTAAGGATGATAACATACACATTACATCTGTTGACAGTAAAAAAGTGCAAAAAATGGTAAATTCTCTAAAGTAATTCACACACATTCGCAGATGCAGAGCGCAAATATGTATTTATTGCCGTTCAAATCTATATCTGCATAAAGAGTTTGAACCTATAGTTTTTGCTTCACCAATAGGTGCATGCAAATACTTATAATGTTTTAACAAACAACAGCCCTATTTTCATTTTAGATTTGTTTGAGCAAGTGATCAACCTTTGCATTATAAGCTATGTGCTACTTGTGTCTGAGATATCCTCGTAAATTTCTTAGTTTTATAACAAAACATAGTTAATAGTACCTACACATATCAAACAACAAACACCTAATGCAACCTCTTGCACCAATTCTTAACAAAGAAAATTCTTATGTAAGAATTGCATAATACCCTAGCAAGCTACCCTGAAATTCATCTAATAAATACTTGCTCTTGTTTAAAAATTCTACATAAAATTACATTTACAAGTTGGAATTTTCTTTTACCTTCTTGAAAAAACTTAAAACCATATAAAAACTCACAAGCACCAAACTTTCATTATCATCCAGAATCCTCCAATTATATAACATTATTCCTCATATAAAAACAGCTCAAATAGTAAACCAAAAACACTTCCCCATCACATCGAGAATTTCCATTCCCATAACACTACAATCACCCCTCTCCAGCACAAGTCATTGCTGACTAAAAACACAACCCCTGAACTTCATCATTTCCATTGCAAAACAAAATCATTTATATCATCCTTCGTTTGCAACATCATTCCCAGCTAGCAAAAATAAATAGATAACCAAACAACAACAGCAAAAACAGCTACATATAAAGGTTACGCGGGCTCACAACAAAAAAAAAAACACATTTTGAAGATGACCCACGATTATTTACCACGTGCTAATGTCGGAAAGGTACTAAGATATGGCAAAGGTAAAATGGGAAACGTTTTCTTGCATTCAAATAGAGCTAGGCAATCCATGTGTTAGAGAGAGAGAGAGAGCAAGAGCGAGAAATGAAGAAGAAGACAAAGAGGTGGAGGAAGAGGGGATTGAGTACCTGAGAAGAGAAACAAGAAAAGGGTTTGCTTTGAAATGGAGGGAATTGGCGGTTGTCGGCGATGGACAGAAATGGATAGATAGAATGGAAGAGAGAGAAACAAGAGAGAGAAACAGATTTTGATTTGGATGAATAAAATTAACAAAGAAATTTTGGTTTGACATGGGAAATTGGAAATGAAGAGTTTTTTTTTTTTTCTAATTCTTGTTCTTGAGATAGGAAATTTGCAGGGGGTGAAGAGGAGTTCTAAACGACATCGTATAGAGCTGAGAACCTCTTTGTCTCATTTTGAAATGGGTTGTGGGCCTTAACCTCAGCGAGTTGGGCTCACCAATGAGATCTGGATGAGTTCTTCCTGCATCCTAATACATTTTTTTTGCACTATAATAAAAAAATTTAATATCATAATTATCCTTATATGAGAATTAAATGAGTAGGTTATCCAGTTCTCATTTGAAAAAAATTGACAACCGGATGACACCCCATCCGATTGTCATTTCCAAATCAAAATGATAACCGGATGAAACTCATCCCGTTCTCATAATCCAAATCGAAAACAGATTAATTTTTCGATTTGGACTATGAGAACCGGATGAGTTTCATCCGATTATCATTTTGATTTGGAAATGAGAACCGGATGACACCCATATCCGGTTGTCATTTAAAAAAAATTGACAACCGGATGAGCAGGTCATCCGGTTCTCATATAAGGATAATTGCGGAATAAATTTTTTTATTAGGGTGCAGGAAGAATCTTATTAGGGTGTAGGAAGAACTCGTCTGAGATCTGATTTTGGACAAATTCTTCCTACACCCAAATACACGCTTCCTGCACCCCAATACAGATTTTTAATTCCATAAATACCCCAATATAGAAAGCTCACCTATCCGGTTCACAATGCCAAAAAAATAGAGAACCGGATGGCATCCCATCCGGGTGTCATTTTTAAAAAAATTGACAACCGGATGGCACTCATCCGGGTTTCATTTTAACTTCATCCTTTTGTTTCCATTCTTCTAAAATCTTTGATTAATCCTTCAAACAAGTAATAAGTAAGTAATTTTTTGTGTTTATTAGCAATTAGTAAGTGATATTACTAATTAAAGTAGTTGATTTGGGGTTTGGGGCGTTGTCGACGACGAACAGAATAATTTTTCGATTTAATGTATGAGAACCGGATGGGTTCCATCCGGTTGTCATTTTGATTTGGAAATGAGAACCGGATGGCACCCCCATCCGGTTATCATTTCCAAATAAAATGACATTTTTTTTAAATAACAACCGGATGAAGTTGCCATCCGGTTGTCATTTTATTTTGAAATGACAACCGGACGGGGTGTCATTCGATTCTCATTATATTTTAAAATGACAACCGGATGACATACTCATCCGATTGTATTTTTTTTGAAATGTGAATCAGATGGAGGTGTCATCCGGTTCTCATTTTTTTGTCCATGTGAACCGGATAGTGGCAGTTGTGAAATTAAAATTTTGTATTGGGGTGCAGGAAGATTGTATTAGAGTGTAAGAAGAATTTGTCCTGATTTTGTAATTCATTCAGACTGATTATGCAGAAACAAACTGTCAAAACAGAATAAGGATAATTATGCTAATTTGATTAAACATTTTCTTTATTTTTTCATTGAAAAATAAATTAACTCAGTTAAAATAATTAATTCAAATTATCTTATTGTGTTTCTTCTATAAATGTTTATAAAACATATTCAATCAAGATCATACTTTGTCAATCTTGTTTCTATGTTTGAGATTAATTTGACTTAAAATATTAAAACAAGTTTATAACTCCAAATCCTAATAACAAAATTGAAAACATATTTGTACTTATAAGTTCAGTTTATTATCTTCACTATGTTACTTTAAAAAATGATTCACTAACATCATTAGTAAATATGACAAGACACAAACTTTTATGTATTTAATTAGGAGACAGGATCCATTGATAGATACCATATGTTAAGCTTATACTAATAAATTTCCATGTGATAGGAATTTAGCTACTCCAACCATTGAATTATTTGATATTAAATTTTACATAATTCAGACACTCTTCGGGTACGAACATAATTTACTTATAGTTTAAATAGTACATTATCCGTTACAATAAAACAGTGTTGAAATATTAATTAGGTTTTTATTTGTATTAAATTTTATAATTTTAGTATATTGTTGCAACTATCAAATATTAGAAGGGCAATGAAAAAATTAATTAGATGAAGTAACATTTTATATTCAAATAAATTATTTTAATTAAAAATAATGAGAAACTGATACGTGTAAATAATTAACATGTCATTTATTACTTATATTCTATACCATAATGTTCATATACTTACTTTTATTATGAGGTAATTTTTTTTCTGATTTTATTGAAAATAAAAATTTCTTATATCTATTATTAAAAAAAATAAATTAATATGTTATTGATGCTTTTTTTATGTGAAAACATTTATTTCTGTTTAACAACACAATCAATAAATACGATTAAAATATAAACAAAACTATAATTATTGTATTAAAACTGATGTTTTTTAAAAAAAAAAATAGACAACTAATATTATATTTTATCCTAATTTTTTTACCATATCAACACAAATGATCGAAGAATCCGGGATATATTTCCATTATGCTAGTTGTTGGCAATTAGGGATATTTAAATGTAATTATTTTTATAATTATTACATTATTATACAAATGATGAAAAAAAATGAAATAGTAATGAAGATAAACATAACTAAGGAATATTTTAATAACTTAAAATAAAAATATTTAAATAATAGCATAAAATTAAATTATAATTACTTGACTTAAATAAAAAAAAAAAGTATAAATATCAAAATCACCCTCCATGATTAGCAGCACACTTGGTTCTTCATTAGTGGGATATGAGTTTTGTGAAGCTTCAAATTAATAATTTTTGCAATTCTAATTAATTTTTAATGAACTCGTTTCTTGGACAAACACATGTTCCCATACAAAACCACAATTTACTTTTAACGTTGTTCAGGCAGCCACGTGTCCAAAGCAAAATATTCCACGCATGAACCTCAGAAAATAGCATCACTTCGAATTTTTAAAATACTGAAATTTTTTTTTGAAGAAAATCATTAAATAATAAATAATAATAATATATTATCTGCACTTTTCCGGCAGGTACTTATGTTTCTATCTTTATATTCCCATAATAACCCTCAGTTCACTTCCTATTATCATCTTACCAATAACAAAAGCACAGTGATTCAAAGGAGTATATCAATAATTTCACTACTTTTGTACAGTTGGTCCATTGTTTGCCGGGATGACGTGCCACGTGTCACGCTCTCCGCCCTCCTTTTTCTTGCTAAAAAGGCCACTGAAATTTCATATTCTATTTTTAACGAAAAGATATTCCAAAAAATTATCTAATCATCATGAAAAAAAATGTTATTATGATTATATGAACAAAGGGATGAGAAAAAAATATTTTTTTTAGTTTTTAATGTTTTTTCAAAACAGGTTTTATGGCATGGTTTGCTTATCCAATACCTTAGCATAGCATAGAGGGAGAGATTTCCATTATCTATGGATGACATGACATCATTTTGCTGAATTTGAGTTATGTGTTTGTGCTGTGACATGGTGTAAGACCCTTCTTCTCACCTTTCACTTCTCACTTTCAAAGCTCCTCTCTTGCATTACCAATGGCTCTGGGTGCTTTGCTTTCCAATAGAAACTTCACTTCTTTCATTGGACCAGGTTTTTCTTCCTCAACCTTTATTACTTTTGCACTCTGCTAATTCTATTTTTTTCTTGTATTATTTTACTAAGTTATTCTTATTCTTATGGATTAAATTGTCACTTGCTTTGTTCTTTCTGCTTGCAAGCTTACTATTGCTAGAGATTTCTTTGCCTTTGCTTTCTCATTATTGTAGATGTTTGTTCATAGAGGTGTAGGTAGTAAATCCAAACGTTGGAGTTAGATATTGAAGATTTTATTGCTCAAAACACATTTTCCCACAATCTTCTTATAGCAGGAAGGAGGGGAACTTATGGAATGATGATGACCCTTCTTATGTTCTGTGCCAAGTTGCCAACAATTGCTTAGAGTGGCTTTTGGTGAAATTGTAGCTGTTTCTTGAAAATTTGCTTTAGATATGAAACTTTTGAGTATTCGGAGATATTTTTTTCTCAATGATTTAACTTGGTAGCGAGGAAGCTTTCTTATGCACGCTTCACTCATTTGGTTCTCAACAATCCAATTAGTTATCCAAGGGAAAACAACATTTGACATTCCACTTTCTGAAACCAAGATTTTTTTGTGTTATTTGACGTACAATAGTTACCTTAACAGAATTTATACATACATATCGTTATGGGGATGTGGATAATCTGATAAAATTATGGATGGAAAAAAGCATGGATAACTTTTGCGGTAGTTTATTTTGATGAGGGAATTACATGTTGTTCTGCAATGCATGGAAATTATGGTGAGTTTGAGATTGTGTATCAATTAGGTTTGATTTTGATTCTCTTGAAACCCTCTAAGCTTGCTTTATGTAGATCACTACAGTAGACTATGAACACATTCTAGCAACTGTTTGATATGGGCAGGAAATGCATATCAATTGGGAAAAGATCTATCACCTCATAGAGGGGACATTTCTTGTGCATTTGTTGCACGTTATGGTGGCCAGATTGCAAAGGATCCTTTCTCAAGATGCTCGCATGGGATGCGTTTTCATGCTAGAGAACCTTTGAATGAGAAAGTTTCAAAAGCAATACCAACATTTCAAGATGAAGTCCATCATTGTTCTTCAATATCCCAGAAATCTATTCACTGCATGAGCATGAAACTTAACACTAGCAGATGTCAATGCTATCTCTCTCCAGATCCCTATAGTGTTAGCCTTTTTCAACAAGGAGCAGTATATGGACTAGGTTTAAGCAAACTTGGTAAGGCTAATCCGGCTTGTGTTAATTACAAGTCTGAGGAGTATGATAATCCAGAATCGGAGGTGGATCCCCTTGCATCAACTGAAGGGACAGGTGAAGCCATTCTCTTGGAAGGGAATGTTCCACAAGTATCTTCTTGGTGGCAGAAGTTTCCTAAGCGTTGGGTTATTGTATTGCTATGTTTTGCAGCATTTCTGCTGTGCAACATGGACCGTGTGAGTGTTTTCATTTGGTATTCAAACAATTTAGATTACAATATATTAATGTTTACCATGGCTGATTTCCCTATATATTCATTCCTTCATATTTCATTGGGTTGGCATTGCAAAGTCTCTACTATCTCCAATATTGTACTACTTTTTATGCAGAGAAGTTGTTATTATGGTTTTTCTTTAAACTAGAATTTGAATCCTTTCTTATTACTTACTAACAAGACAACGTGATGTTATGAGAAAGATAAAAATAAAATTTAATAGATCCTGCATAGATAACGGTAGTCCCTGTTATAAATTTTTGTCTCAACTCAATCTCTTATAACACACATTGTCATGTTAGTAACATGAGAGAGTCCAAATCTTTTCAATTATGTCAATCATTTGATATGTACCTGTGTTTTTAAATTTTCCTATTCTTGATGGTTGTGTTTTTATTATGAACTACTGATGTTTCTTCTCATTCTTTACTTGTCCATTATAATATACAGGTGAATATGAGCATAGCAATACTTCCAATGTCACAAGAATTTAAGTGGAACAGTGCAACAGTTGGCCTAATTCAGTCGTCTTTTTTCTGGGGCTACCTTCTTACTCAGGTGTGACTGCTATATCCGCTATCCTGAACATATTAATAACAATAAAACAAAGGATGAGAGCACGAGTAAAGGAAGAGAAATAGGGTTTCTGATATTAGCCTAATAGAGAGTGTAAAAATACAGGGCATAATAAAGATATAAATATATAAACATGATAAGAGCATAAAGACTAAAACTATCCTTAACTAATATATAATATTATCTAACACATATTACTTAAACGACAAATTGATACCATATATTTATCTTCTAGTATGCAATAGAGTACCACTTCAAATTGAGCTTGGATAAATTTGTGGTTCTTAAGAGAACATGGCCTAGAAACTCAGATCTTTAACTGTCTTGTCATAGTTGCATACTGACATTTCTGCAATGTTGTTTTGTTTTTCTGGTTTAGATCCTTGGTGGCATATGGGCGGACAAACTTGGTGGGAAGCTAGTGCTAGGTTTTGGAGTTGTCTGGTGGTCAATGGCAACAATTTTAACACCTATTGCAGCAAGAGTTGGGCTCCCTTGTTTGCTTATTATGCGTGCATTTATGGGAATCGGTGAGGTTGGTCTATCATATATCTATTCTACTACCATGGTTTCATCAACTTGGTTAAGGAAACATGTTCGTATGGTCACTTATCCAGCCATCTATTCTATGCATAACCAACTATCAGCTTTAAAAAAGGATAAATGAAAAGAAAATTACAAAAATGGAGTTAAATTGAGTTTTTCTTCCTTTTTCAAATATCTTTATAAAGACAGAATGAGTTTTGTCAGTAAATTAGGAAGGTTGAAATTCTAGTGCTAAATTCAGATTATGATAGGATATAAAATACGTATAATTAAGGGGAAAAATAGGTCGGGATCAGATCAATTCCTGTTATTTTGATATTTTAGAAATAGGCTGTTTTTATTCCTTTTCTATTTATATGCTGTAAATCATTTCCGTGAGAATCATAATAAAAGTTATATTCCCTTCCTACTTACAAGTTTCAAAAGAACTGAACCGGTAAGCAGAGTTCTGAATCATCTTAGTAATCTTCTAAGACTCTTAGGATATCATATGCTTCATCTTGGTAAAATTGCTAGGATAGGATGTACAAATGTTAATCTATCATACACTTTATAGAAACACTGGAGGATTTCACACACATGATAAACATATCTGCTTTTTGTAAAATTTCATCTGAATCTTAATGCTTTGGTGCTCATCATAATTTGGAGTGTCAACTGTTTAGGCTCTGACAAGCTTTATCATGAACTTTAGGTCGATAAGATTGCAACTTTCTATCATGCAAGCATGAAGAAAAAGTTAGAAAACTAGCCTCAAAGCATGAACTTTATTCTCCTCTTAAACAGACAGGGAAAGTGATGCACAATGCAACCAAGATAGACAAACATACCTTCGTAGTTTATGACCTCTACCCTCCAAAACTAAGCTATCCATGTATAAAATAATACAAATAAATGGATGATATTTTTACCGTATGAATGATCTCATATTGAAAGTCTAAGCATATAGACATGAATCTTAGTCTTAAGATTTAGAACCCCACTATGCTAATTCTTTTGTTTTCAGGGTGTTGCCATGCCTGCTATGAATAATATGCTTTCCAAGTGGATTCCAGTTTCAGAGAGAAGCAGATCACTTGCCCTAGTATATAGTGGCATGTATCTTGGTTCGGTGGTTGGCTTGGCATTCTCACCGTTGCTAATCCAAAAATTTGGGTGGCCATCAGTCTTTTACTCTTTTGGATCCCTTGGAAGTATCTGGTTTGCCTTGTGGTTAAGAAAGGTAAGTAAGTTTCGCTAATTTCAATGAAATCTACTCAATGTATCTTTTCCTAATGGAAAAAATGTTTAAGGGGACAGTCTAAAAGGTATTTCATAGTGTATACTTCAATTTCATCAGTATGCAAGTTTATTTTCAAGAATATTGATCCATTGACTGGATTAAGAGCAGACCAAGTTTCTTGGACAATAAGGTCTCTGAAAATCTATTTAGGTGGAAACACCTTATCATTCCACACGAAAATTCTAAATGGCAGGGGTACTCCTTAGTTTCCTGCTTAGCCTGTTGACTCATTTCCTTTCCGCTCTGTTGGGCTCTACCAGGCATACAGCACCCCAAAAGATGACCCAGATCTTGGGGTAGAGGAGAAAAGGCTTATACTAGAAGGCAATGTATCAAATGCACCTGTTTCTTCCATTCCTTGGCAATTAATTTTATCAAAAGCACCTGTTTGGGCTCTTATAATCTCCCACTTCTGTCACAATTGGGGGACTTTTATTCTTTTGACCTGGATGCCTACTTATTATAATCAGGTACTAACTTTTTAATAAATTTAACCACTTTCTTTAGTTGTATGTATCTATACAATGAACTCAGTACTTAGTACATTACATTACATTTCCGCTTTTAGGCCATTGAATGAATAGACTGATCATTTTCTCAGGTTCTGAAGTTCAACCTCACTGAATCTGGGCTCTTATGTGTTCTTCCTTGGTTAACCATGGCTGCTTTTGCAAATATTGGTGGGTGGATTGCTGACACACTTGTGAGAAAAGGCCTCTCCATAACAACTGTTCGAAAGGCAAGAAAATCATTGCTCTTGTAGCAGAATTTTGTCATGCATGGCCCACTGCTATGTACATGATGTTCTTAATGGAATGTCTTTTTTCTTAAATAATAGTACCGAGGCATCCATTCATTTCGGTGCTAAATAGAAGGAAATATTTTGCATTGATTTCACTCAAAATGATTCTGCTTTTAATGCTTTTGAGTTTGCAGATCATGCAATCAATAGGGTTTCTCGGTCCTGCCTTCTTTCTTTCTCAGCTGAGCCATGTCAGAACACCTACCATGGCTGTACTGTGCATGATGTGTAGTCAGGTTTGAACTTCCTCTATTCTTTGAAGCATTAGAACCTCTATAACATGTTTCCATATGTTCTAAATATATGCAGAATCACCTTAAATTAACCATAATATGTTATTTTCTTGACAGGGATCTGATGCATTCTCACAATCTGGTCTCTATTCCAATCACCAAGACATTGGACCCCGCTATGCTGTGAGTAACCGATAAACTGTCAAATTTGAGCTTAAAAGTGTTAAATACTATTAGTAAAAAGAATATGGCAGATCACCGAAACAACTTTACCAAAAGATTAAAGACTGACTACATTAGACTTCACTTCAACTATTCTTCTTGATACTCATACTACATCAAGACAATCATACATCAAAATATGCCTCTATCATATTATTCACGAGATTCAATTTCAGGGTGTATTGCTTGGACTATCGAATACAGCAGGAGTGCTTGCTGGTGTCTTTGGTACAGCTGCAACTGGTTTAATACTCCAGCGAGGTCTGAGAGTTCCCTCTTTATTTTGAAGTTTACTTTTTTTTTTGCAACTTCTTTCTTGGTTTTCAATCATGTGATCTTTTATTGCAGGTTCTTGGAATGATGTTTTTAAGGTTGCTGTTGCTTTGTACATAATAGGCACATTGGTGTGGAATATCTTTTCTACTGGGGAGAAAGTTCTTGACTGAAGTTACATGTCAAGGAAAGTGTAGCCTTTTTAGGCATGGAAATATGGAAACGGATGGAACACTAATCAGATTACCAAACGTGTCTTGGAAGATCAAACCTCCTCACAAAGTAGAAAAAAGAGACACCATGGAAGTTTTCACCATAAACCATGGCCTTTGATAAAAAAGTTTACCCAAGAAATCTTGGATTAATTTTGCTCCTTTTCTGCAACACTCCTCTACAGTGAGTTTGTTTCTAAAATGAGTAAGTAAAGGTGTGTCTACATTTTAGTAAGATAAGCTTAGAATACACTATAAATTAAGTCAATATTAGATACATTTTTACTTGCTTACTTTATAGCCAAACTCAGTAATAAACTCACTTTACTGGGCTTTTCCTTTTTGCCCATGCCTTGGTTCCATGAACTCAAGTGCTTTCTGTATAGAAAGTCAGTGGGTTGTTTCCTCGTGTCAAACCTCATCTATGCATACACAAGCTCAATACACACATCTTACTTAAGAACAGTAACTCACGACACCTAGATGTAAATTAGATTATTCAGCTATTTTATTATATCTCTCTAACAAGGACATTTGTATGTTTATCTTTATCATTTTATCAATGTTTTAAAAAATAACCAACCGTTGAACTAATAAAAACACTAATACATACATGATTTATTGATCTAATTACAATTGAGTTTGTGATGAAATTGGTGATGATTACGTATAGAGAAATGCTAACTCATTCCAATTGATCGAAAATTACTAAGCTTTGTCAGTTGTACAACTTATTTAATGAATCTCTGTTATGATTTTGTAATTTTAAGTAAATTTTCATTAATAACGAAGGTTGTGTTAGAATTAATGTGTATATAATTTATAAAATGACAAATTAACAATATAAGAAAATCAAACTAACAAATCATATAACATAATATTTATCTATCTACATAACATCCATCAGTTCAATATACAATAATTTAGACACATACTAACCTTAAATACAAACGAATAAAAACAATTCACAAGACAGGAATATAAATAAAATAGTCAACATTATCGTTACCGGCCATAGCTAATAGTGATAAAAATGCTCTACTAAACAGGGAACTTGTGAATGAAACCTTGTTCACCAATATGTGTTTTTGATTGATTTGAATATATTCAGTTCAGTCGCGATTTGACTGTTTTTGAATCCTAACGGTTTAATTAGTTTAATTTTATCAGTAGAGGGTTTAGTTCATGGTCTAACTGATCTCACTCATTGGTTTTGCAACACTATTTCAACACGCACATTTTTCATTGTAATTCATAGAAACAAACACAAGAATTTTCCTGCCATAAATCTTACTATACTAAGGCAAATTTAAAGATGCCAACATTAAAGATTGATTTCAAAAATTAAGGTACATCTACATTGTTTCTTACAAGTTAAGATGTATTCAACTTCAAATAAAAATGTAAATGAAGATCTAAAAATCAACAGAAAACCAACAAACAAAATATGTCACAAAGAATTTATCTATTCAACATCCAGTAGATCACAGTAGAGGTTGTATGCACATCTGTAAGAGAAGAAAGTTGATATCCCAGCTTTGTGGAACGTTGATGCCAAAGATTACTAACTTCTATACAAATACTTTGATAATGGGAACTTAAGGCTCCTTGCAACCTGCTTAAGAAAATTGAAAGCATTACTTGGTTATAGTTTACGTGTATATTGAATCTCTTTACATAAACAATACCAAAGAATTTTGAGGGAGAGTTAGGGGATACGTAGATGTCACCTTCAAGGCCAGATCTTCGGAAATGGTTGATCTGTACCGGGTTGAGCCCTCAATTGGACAGCTTCTACCTTTGAATATAAAATTAGCATTGCATAGACTAGACAGCTGCAAAAGAACGTCAGACATCAGTCCACCATTGCCACCTTCAACTCCAAATCCATCATTGTTTGGTTCTTCCTCATCTTCTGCGACTGACACAAGGCACTGAAAGATAGCTAATAACCTCTCCAATGGGAAAGTTCCAGGTCCTTTCATTAGAATCTCCTCTTCCAAAGTTTCCTTCCGTTCCATCGCTTTCTCAGAAGGCCTACACATGAAAGAACACAGCTCAGAAAAAAACACAGGCTACAAAAGAAAAACATCCCATCAGACAATAGTCAGAATTTTAATTCCTACAAAGAAAAATGAAAAGGAAATTAAGTACATGGGAGAAGGCCACAAAAAGGCTTCATTCAGAATGATGAAGAGTGTTAAATCATATTACTTTGTTGTCATAACAAGACATATTTGGTATTAACATTAAATCATCATACTTACTTCCTCTTCCGCTTTCGATTATCAGAACCACCTTTGGAATCAAAAAGTGAAGCATCAAGAGTAGCAGGGTTTCTGGAGGCAAGGAATGCTGAAATCAGAAGATACTTTGCACTAGTAGACATATGAAAATCAAGACTGCCAAGTTCTTCAGATTTCTCCAATCTCCTGGGATTTCCCTTCCGTTTTTCCTCTTTCAGGGTCTCCGCTTCGGCAGAAGAAAGGGATGAAACCTTAAATATCTCATTCAAAGCGGGAGCAATATAAGGGTTGATATGAGCAAGCAGCCTTCGCCTCATCTGTTGATCAGGAGCAACTCCCTTTCCCTTATCACTTAAAGGTTCACAATATTTTTCGTATAGTGGCTTTAAGGCAGCAGACAAATCACCAATTTGCTTAGTAATTCCATAAAAAGACTTCAGAACTACACTGCAAGAAAAGACATAAAATTCTTCACTATATGAGATCATGTAAATCAGAAAATGGAAAGAGATATAGGGATAGAGTATGTTACTCGAGAAATGAGGAATAAAGCTTCTGGTTCACTTGGTTTCTTAATAATATTCGACGAATATCACCTTCTGTGTAATCAGGAAAGTAAACGGGGATAGGCTCAACATATCCCATGTTAGAGTAAAACGTGTCTGGGGAAGTACTGCTGATAAAAATCAGACCCACTTCATGCATCTTTAGCATATCATGGAGATTAAACAGCAAGGGCAATATAGTAGAACTCTTATCCCATTCCCTAACAAGATGAAAATTGTCAAACACCAAGTAGATCATGTTTCCAATTTTCTCTTTATTTGAGACCAACTTCTCTGACTTCTCTTTAAGATTGTTTACAACATTGGTCAATGCTTCCCGAAGAAAGTTGACAAAATCAGACGGTTTGTCACAGCGTTTAGCATTTGCATAACCATTGGCAGCATTTTTTCTATGGAGAAATAACTGATTTAGAATAGATTCAAACAAGATACTCTGGTTATAACATGTCCTACAACTAGAATAAACGAGAGGCCTATTGAGATGCCTGAACAATTGAAGAATGATACTGGTTTTTCCGGTAGAAGGACCTCCATATACAAACAAAGGAAGCATTGGTGAATTCAAAGGTCCCAAAAGACGCACAATCTCAAGAATCTGGCTTCTTCTACCAGGAAAATCTGAAATTATGTCATCTAGACTGATTGGATCTCCTCCAACTAAAAGGTCGTTGATTGTTAGAGGTTCAAGGCTATTTATTTTTGCAGCAATTGCATTATTTGAAGTGGATGTAGGAGATGAAGCTAAAGATCTTGTCATTCTTCTTGGGAGTTGTGAGGTTTTCTCTTTATCCATTGTCTCAACCGCTGACAATCCTTAACTCCTGATCAATGATGAAACCATCAATTAGAAATGAATGAAAAGTATACAGCAATAAGTATGAATGCCAACCGTTAAGAAGCCCATATCACTATCTATAATAGCACTTCTTCATACATCAGAAAATTGCAACTAACCAATGCAACGTTTGGGCCCTCAATCTACCGTTTGAGCGGCATCGATTGACATGAGTACATTCAATCCAATGAATACTCAAGTAAGCATTAAAAAACTTGACTATAATCACTACACAGATGTACATTCATATAAAGCATTGATTAATGACAGACAGTAACAAATTTTAGTGAAATGGAAGTTTCCTTTCAAGAACAAATCTTAATATTAATGATTTCAGTGATATCTATCTAAAACAAAAACTGAAAAATACAGTGTGTAAATGACATTAAGTTGATCCGACAACAACTGGATCACATAACTCTTCGCCTAAAGGATTCCCATTTTTTATATAGAAAATAATGAGAAATTTTCCAAATAACAAAATATGTGAAAATCTTAAAGGAACCCTGTCATAGTGTGGGCGCAGAATCTAAAGATGAACAGACTCACTCCCAAACATTGTTCGCAAAACAACACAAAAGATAGTAAAAATTCAAATAATTATTATTCTATCGTAATGAAAGCGCTGTGTAACAACACAACCAAGTTTAGACATAGGAAAACCCAGAAGACAAAGTAGAAGCAATGTGGCCTAGAAAATCAATCTCCGATCCGACCCAACTCAAGCAACTAATGGTTGAGAAGCCAAGTAATAATAATGCATCTTTGTCCAACAACGTAACTTCCCAACAAAATTTCAATTTGATAAATTGGGCATCACCCCATTGAAGTTTACTTTCAAGCACAAGAATTGGGGTCACTCCAAATCCTAGTTTTTCAGACCCACTCTCAAAAAACTGAACTTTTCATTGTTGATCACCCCTCAACATAAAAAAAAAATAATAATAAAAAAAAGTAGAGATTTCACATCCCAATGGAGAAAATAAACAGAAGAGAAAATACCCAGATTGAAAACCAATAGCAACACTTGAGAAACATGGACATGCAGTAGAATGAAAATCGTGTAGAATGAGAGAGAGAGAAAGAGAGAGAGAAGTTACCTTATTGGTGAAATGAATGAAGAGAAGAGAGAAAGCAAAGTTTTTTAAGTGTGAGTTTGGTTCCAAACTCAACAGTGGTGGCGCCAAAACGAATCGACACGACCCGCGAAAAAGGTGACCTAAGTTCTCTGTGTCGGCTCCTATATTTTCTTTTGCTCCTATATTAAGGTTGCCAATAATATTTTACGGTTTTAAAACGAAATAATAGGCAATATATTTTATTTTATATATGAGTAGTTCTTAAAAAATATGCATACATATATAGATATACTATTTTATTGAAAACTATATATTTTATTTAAGTAAATGAAATAATTAAAATATATAACGCATTTTTCTTTAATCTACTTACATGTTATCATTTTTATTAAAAAAATGTAAACATTTATTAGTTTTTGTTCTTTAACATGCTGTAATAGTCATGTAAGTGGATATTAACAATATTGAAACGATAATATGATAATATACAAACATAAAGATTTATCTTTTTTGTTCTTTAACTATTTACATGTTTTTTAACATACAAATATTAACAGTTAAATTATATTTGTATATTATAAATTTATATTCTTTAATTTTATCATGTGATGATATTATAAGTGGGTATTAATAATACCGAAATAATGTGAACAAAAAAATGAGAAAATATTAATGAATATAAAGTTTTATAGTGAAATAAAAAAAAATGGTTAATTGGATTAGATTTGCTGTAAGTTAGTGGATTAACAATAAGTTTTGATCTTTAACTCATTTCACGATATATTTATTATATTATGATTAAAATGAGTCAAATCTCATTAAATCAAGAAAAATTTGTTATGAATTGCTTGATGTCTTATTTATTTTAGTTTAAAAATGTTGTTGAATTGAGGAAAAAATTCAAAATTCATATAGAAAATGAGTTACAAGTCAATTCACTTCCAACCTACTCAACCTAATTTAATCCATCAATTAAATAAGTTAAGTTTATTTTTACCTATGCTAAAAAAAATTCAACCTTATTCAATTCAAACTGGTAATAAATTGAGTTTTAACTCATTTTGACACTCATACCTCCAAAGAAAAATGCTACATATATATATTTTTTTTATGATACATAATTGGTTGGTTACATTAATTGTGATAAATGCAATCTAACTATGTTTATGGACCCTTGTCACAAAATTAAGTACTCCATAATACCTTATGTCAACCAAACACAAGTACAAATCATAACTTATAAATACATTGTTCCAAGAACTTTAAAGGAAACCTATAAGGAAATATCAAGATTCTAACATTTATCTAGGACCTGACAAAAATGTCACATAATTAACTAGCAACAAAACAAAAAGGACATTAAATGAGTCATCCAAGTATGATAATCACAACCATGTTAGGAATAATGTATCTTACAACACTTTCTTTTTATTGTCAGACTTTATTTATGCAACGTTCTTTACACATAATAATGTTAAAAGTAATTTTTCATTTAACCTTGGTAATATTATTCATACATTTAGTCATTTGGACCACACTTTCAAAATATTACTCCCTAGGGAAATTAAATAGCATATGACATCTAGTTTCAATTTCTTCCCTGTCTAAGAACATAAGCCAGCCTCACCTCAAAACTAACATTTTCTTGTTAATTATCCCGAGTTGGAAATCCACCATTTAAAGTCATTCACAAAAGTATAAAACTTTAGTCAGAACCTTAATCTTTCACTACTTGATCTACAGATCACCTAAATTGTATCCAATTAACAAAGACATTTAATTAACAAAGACATTTGTATGTCATGACAAATGTGAAACTACCTTAAATTAATCATTTCCACTTCCACTTGTTTAAGACATCCTCTCCTAACATCGTTTGATCAAATTTAAATATAAAATACTATAACACAAACCACTCTTTATATAAATTAACTCATACTTTTTTACATATTCTTCCTTTGAAAAGAGTTTAGAAAAACCTAGGATATTCATTTTCTAAGTTATCATTCTCATACTAGTGTCATTTTAAAATTTAGTGTCTTGTATGTTTCTCACCTTCCACCTTATATTATGATCAAATCACTTGGATTGCACACTTTTGTTAAATACCTTCACCACGTCAATGTCTCTTCTATCGATTGGGTATTAAATATACACCTTCAACAACTATATTTTTATTTTAATAAATTTTTTCACCATGGTTCATCTTTGTGAAAAAATACCTCACCTCTATCTTTTTTAATAAACCTTCATTAAAGATTCTTGTGTCTCTCATCCCTAACCTTTGACGTGGCTTTAGGCAATATATTCACTTTGTTACCTATTTACTTTCTTCTTGTAGAAAAATTTATGGGATAGTAGTAAATTTAAGAATAGTCTCCTCTTCAATCCATTTTTTTCCAAAACATAATATTCACATAATGTATAAAATAAATTCCAATGAAACATAGATTTCTTCATAATATATTTTAAAAATAAAACACTTCTTCGCCAATCTTATTTAATGACTTCATTAGCAATCATAACACTATGAATAAGATGCTTACTATCAATATACACATTTTTCCTTATGTTTAGAAGACCACCCAAAACCTTTTTCAACCTTCTTATCAATACCTTACGTTGTGTTTGGTTTTGATGATGGAGTTACACACATGGATTCTCAGCACGGGAATGTGAGGAGAATACATAAATCGATGCATATAAAATTAATTTAAAATTAGAAATCATATGAAACTTTCTTTGCCTACTTTCTTCACAATAGTGGAAAGATTTGAGAAAAAAAGTGATATTTTATTATATTTATTATATAATTAATTTTTATTTTTAATTTATTAATATTTATATAATATTAAAATAAAATAAATATAATTAGTTATATAATATAACATAATAAAAAGACTAAGAATAATCATTGTTAATATTTTATTAAAATAATATTAAATTTAATAAAATTACAAAATAATAATACAAATAGTAATAAAAAAATAAAAATATTAATAATAAATTTATATGATAGTAATAAAATAAGATCATTATAAAAATAGATACTAGTAATATTAATGTTAAAAATTAGAAATAATAATAATATCATAAATAATAATTTTTAATAATAAAATTATAAAATAATAATAAAATTAATAATAATAAAATTAAAATTTATTATAATAATTAAAATAATTTTTTAAAATTACAATATTAATAATAATTATTTTACTTTATTTTATCGGTCACATAAATCACAAACTTCCGTAAAGATTATTTTCATTTCTTATCACCTTTCTCTTAATCTAAACATATATAATTTCCATTCACTTTTACCTCAAATTCACTATTTTCCACTTTTTCAAATCTGTTTTCCAATTCAAAAGACTCTTAAAAAATATTATACATGAAATACATAAGTCTATTGGATATGAGTCTATAACTCCCTAAAAATATAAATGAAATTATGATATAAGACCTCTAACTTTTTTTTATTCCTTGGCTTCTTATCATATTCTTTAACTCCCCCTCAAATATTCTTATCAACACAATATTCTCAGATTCCTAAATTCTTCCAAATTTTACTCCATCATTATTTTTCTTTTAAGTACACATGTGCCCCATCCTTGGATATTTATTTCTCTCTATGTTTCTTTCGCAAATCCTTTAAACCTCTAATCCTCTAACCAACAATCCAATACTCTAAAAGGTTTTAGTTCGTCATAAGTGAGATATTATTTCACATTTGTGGTTCTTTTTCCTGCCTATAATATACTCATTCTATCCACTACCCACTGCTTGAGCTTGATATTGAAACTTTGGAACGTCCATGTATATCTTCGTGGCTCCAATTCTAATGTCGTCAAATTGTTTCTCCATTCTCAGAGTTTAAGAATCTCAAAAAATCATACTTTAGTCCAACCTTCATTATCCTTTTTTAATACAAATTCGTTATACATTTACCATCTTTGAAAAAAAATTTCACACATCCAACTTGGTGAACTACTCTAGAAATCTAATAAAGAAAAATGATAAACCTTTAGCATGTGTCTCCATTTATGCTTTTGTATTCTTCTCGTCCCATAAAAACTATAATTTATACATTTGATTTTATCATTATTACGTAAATTTTTCATTACACTCGTTTTTCATGAAAGATTCTCACATTTAAAATGTGAAATTTACAATATTTGATATTTGTATATGATTATCCAACAATAATTTCTTAGTTAGAGTCTACTATGTCGGTGCTTACATTCAAATTAATAAAATTGGTTATTAGGTGTAAATTTTCATTTTTATATTTTAATTTAACCGTATCACTAACTAATATAGAATTTCTCACATATTATGTAGATATATAATTAAAATGTAAGACACAATATGTTATAAGTCAATTTTATTGTATATAATTAATCCAAACTTAAAATTATAATAGAGTAGGTAAATAGGAAAATGAAGAAAAAAAAAAAAAAAACAAGAAGGAGTACACTAATAACTTCAAACACAATTCGAAAATAGTTCTCAATTTTAGCTCCAATTGTAATATTTATTTACTTCCATTTGTATAGCTGCTCTTTAGTGTTTTTTTTTTCTTCTCAAGTGTTGCTTCAAATAAAAGGACATTTTAAATACATATAGACTATCTATAAGTTTTTAAAAGTTAGAACAGACTACTTCTCAATTTCTTTACTGAAACATGCTTACATATATATATATATATAAAAGAACGGTTCTTCAGTAAGAATCAACAATACTTTTTTATTTTGCAGTAAAATAAATCATTTTCCAATGTACGTACAAACAGTACTCCATAAGTTCTCTTACCTCTCATCTCCATAACCTCCTTCTTAGGCTCCTTTTTTCTCTTAAGTGGGAATGAACTCAAATTGAAGAATAGGTAACATGAAAGAGAGAGAAGAGAAGAAATAAGTAAAGTTAACATGAGAAAGTGAAAAGGAGAAGAGGTGGAATGTTTATTAAGAAATTGAAATTCATTTGGCGAATAGGAGAAAGAAAATCAATTTCTATTTTCTTTATCGTTCTTCAATCACTATCGATGCACCTACAAAATTTATACCTGTTTAGTGGACCATGCTCTTCCATTCGACAAATATGGGGAATTGCTTAGGGTAAGACTAATGACAAAAATGGTAGAAATTTGTGCCATAAGATTTCATCATATGCATACATCCAATAGTCCACACTCATCAAGTTACTAAAATAATTAAAATTTAAAATTTACGATCACAACTAGCAAAAATACATAAGCTTCCTTGGATTGGTACTCAAGCGAAGAAGTTATATAATTATTTTTAGTAAAAACATACAAGAATAAACTAGTATCTTAGTCTTTAAATATATTCGAATCCCACAAACTGAAGTTGTGATTCGTCAGATTGAGTATTACTGTTGATCAGTTCGCTAAATCTGAGTGTAATAATGAGTTTATGAAATTTTCACTTTTAACGATCAATTTAATGAATTTTTCAATACTTCAAAGGTAAGTATTATGATTTTTAATACTCTGAAAACTACTACATAATTTTACCATTTAGGAGAGAAAAAAATCATGCTTAAGAGATAAAATAGAAAATTTATTCTCAAAATGCCTTTATGAAACAGTTCGATCAGATTTTTTACAAGGAAAAGAGAGAGAGAGGCCTGAGATAAATGTGCCAGTAATGCGGGCCATTAATCACTCGTCCATTTAAAAACAAGCTAACAAAGATAATCAACTTAGTCGTTTGAACTGAGTTGATTCTTAGCATCTTGATAGAATAAAGGATCCAAACCATACACAATTGCACACATAATATAAATTCACACAGGTAGCACTTCACCACAAGTGTAGTTGGTCTCATGTGTGCCATGCCTTATTGAACGAAATCTATCAGTTCATAAGCATGTACCTAACAGCATGCAGTCTACTAGAAACTGAGGTTTCACTCTCATTTTCAAGATCCAGCAGCAGCCGTCAGACTCAAAGGAAAACTAAATACTCACCATCAAAGCAATCACTTCATTTACATCTTTCGTGTTTAAACTGCCAATTTCACATTATCAGAATACATAACTTACCAAGTGGAATAACTTCAATAGCTATACAATGCTATAATCAATACAAAGATGAAGAAAATCCATAGCATATAATGTTTGATCACTGCCATTCATAATTGGGAAAGGTCAAACAATTCTAATACCAAACCTTCATTTCACAATTGTAGCACTTTTCATTCTCAACCTCTCTCTGACATACATTTTTTCGTCATCATCTTCACTTTCCACAAGGATAGGAGCCACGTGCACTGAGCCACCTTTTCTTCAAGTTCTTTAACTTTCACTGGAGGAGCTGCCCCTGACCAAGGACCCACGACGGTGGCCACCAACAATCACATCTTTGAGTCGAATTATGGGAGCAAGCACCCTGCTCCTCGCCTGTGGAAGCATTAAGATCGAGAATGTTAGTACTTTTGAAGTAATTCGAGAAACCAAACAGAGCAGCTACAGAGAATTGTACAAAAAGAGTTCGTGGCACTCTTTCTGCTGATGTAGCAGGGCCTCAAGTTGACAAAAAATACCTTGAATCTGTAGTAAGATTTATGCTTCTCTACAGGATAGGGAAATTCAAAGATACAATTTTTCAAAAGTTCTACCACAACTAATGTTTCAGATAAGGACAAACATTGCTCAAAAAATAAGAATAAAATTATTAAATCACAGTATAAAAATCACCACACATGGTCGTTTGGCCTTAAGACATGGCTACCACCCGTAAAGATACCAAGGACATCATATGTTTTTCAACAGCCTGACTAAATAGATGAAGATGATACACAACCATTGCAGCGGTGTGGAATTAAAATTGATTCTTTTGGATAGAAGATACAGTTCAAAACATGTTGCTGGATATGAAAGAGGAAAGTTACTTTAGAAAGTATACTAAATATACAATATACTGGGCAGCCAAGATATTTTGAAAAGATTGGGACATTGCAATGAAATCGGGCGGAGGGTCAATGATTCTGATGCTTTGTTCCAGTACTTCTTTGGTTTTGAGTAAATCTTTTCCTCAATTCCAAACTTCTATCAATAAACTTTAGCTTATTAAAAAAAATATTATTCATCTCTGTATCACCACTATCAGATTTTGTCTAGTGTCAATGACAAACTACTAACTAGTGTTATATAGTGACATACTGGTTAATGATGAGCCCATTGTGCATTAATAGAGTTTTATAATCAATCACAAAAGAGATTACAAAATTAAATCAAGCATATTATCTATAACACATTACAGTAGAGACTTTCTTGTGAATTATGTATGACTTTGGACAACCTTACACCATTTACATATACATATTTTCTGACCATGCACTAACTAAAATACGCCAACATAAAATGTTTCTAAGAATGCATGATAATAATGGATATACCTCATCATTTATACTGATTTGCCATTTAAGATGTAAAGCCCTTTCCTGCTGCCAACGATGGCCAAGCATTACGAGACCCATCACAGTAGCTGCAATGAAAACAGACCAGAATGTATTTGTCTCTTTTGCATGAGCATATAAGGAGGCAGCTCTTCGCTTCCACCACGCTCCACAAGGAAGATCTGAAGTGTTGTATTCCTTATCTTCGGAAGAGTTCTTTGACAGTGATAAATCAGGAGACAAATTTGACCCTTCGGCCGATTCAGTTGTTTCATGCTCAACTATGTTTTCACCATATGCTGTTACACCGCCAATAGTTGTTTCACCTTGGAAAGAAGTGTATTTTGCAGGGTCATATATAATCTCCCCCTTTTCAACCAAACCAAAATCTGGTAGAGTTGTACCTTCCTCGAACTGTTTACCACGAACAGTTAATCTATTGATTTTCTCATCAAAATAACGCATTCCCTCAAACTCCTCTGAAACTTCCAATCCTGGTAATGTCAAGTTTTCTTCATCTTTTCCACTTGGTCTGGTCACTTCTTCAACAGTCTCTTCAGAGGTAACATCTTTGTCTCCAGAATCATCATGAATCTCACTATAATCAGGTTTCACAGGCAAGTTTTCATGCTGACTGGGTGGAAAGACAAAGTGACCAGACATGAATAAAGCACGTGATGTTTCTGCTTCATCCTGTACAAATGAACCTTCTCTTCCATCATCCTTCATCTCAACCTCAGCAGGACCGGGAGCAGCTGCATATGTCGATGCCGTGAGAGATACAACCTCCCATTCATTCCCGCGAGAAGTCTTGTCCCCTCCATCCTCATTGTCTGCCATCTTTCGTCTTCATCAGAAGAATGACATCAAATTCTAATTCAACTTAGAGTAAACATAAATGCAAACGCATAGGGTGGGGGAGTCGATTCACTGCTAAAAAGTGTGATTTAATCATAAAAAAAAAAAAAAAAAAAAAAAAGTGTCACAACCATGTGCAGAGTCATTGAATTACATTTGAAGAAAGGGAACATAATGCCGAGTTTTTATGTACATGTGTAAGGAGGTAACATTGCCCAACTTCTAGAGAAACAAAAACGTCAATACCAAAATTCTAAACCACCTTCATAAACAAACAAATTTCCAACAAAAAAAATCTAAATGCAATTTTTGCTATTACTTGAGAAAAAAATCCTAAAAAACTACCCTAATTTCTTGAAAAAAAGTCCATCCACCTCATTAAAATATACTTTTCATTTACTCCCCTTCAATTAAAAAACACCACGAAAACAAATTACAAACTCTTTCACCAATTACGAATTCGATAGTAGTTTTCCATCCTCACACCCAAAACCGATCATGAACTCCATCTAATGAACCGAACAAGCTCTACCAATCCACAGAACTCAAACACAATTCATGCACAGTTAGTTACACAACAAAAATGCAAAGACGTCAGCACGAAATCGAAACAAAAAACAACAAACCCTCACAGAGATCCAAAGACGGAACAAACCATAAAAACCAAATCAAAATCAAACCCTAGAACAGCAACCCACACGGCTACATCATCATCAGACAGACCAGGTTCCATAATCATCAACGACTTTTTCTTTTTCCAGGATCAACATAAACAGAAATTGACAAAAAAAAAAAACTAAACAAGAGAGAGAGAAAGAGGTTAACTAACGGAAACTAAACGCGACACGATCCTCCAAGAACCAGAACGTGGGTACGACGACGATGAGGTTGAAACTGAGAAGCAACTACAGGAAAATGAAGGGGCTTTGGCTTTTATAGTGATGATTTGTTTATCGGGAAGTGACCGGCTATAGCAGGTGGAGTGAAGAGTAGTGAAAGTGAACAATTACCGGTTATTCCCTTTGCGTGGTGTCAGAGGCATGGGATCTATATCTATCTATTTATCTAACTACTCATATTAACAGATCAGATCCTCTGCAGCACTTTTTTTCTACATCCAATCTACAGCCCAATGCAAACCGCTGATTACTTAATACATAATAGTTTAATAAAGAGAGAGAATGTATTGAATGGGTCAGATTTCTTCTACGGTGGGTAGAGGCAGCAGAGAATCCTGGTTCTCCGTTTAAGCTCATCCAAAACTGTAACCACTACCATAAATAAAGGTATTTTTCTGTTTTATCAAGTACGTTTGAAAAATAACTAAAAATTGTTAAAACTTTTCTTTTATGAAAAATAACATTTTAAAATCAAATTTTGAAACGTATACTTAATTTTCAACATTTTTTTTTCGCCGTTCGACTATATACGTAAAATTTTACCTAAAAAAAACTATTTTTTTATTAAAACAAAACTAATTATCTTAAATTTACGTAAACAAAAACTTTGTTAAGATTATTTATAACAACAATATCACGGAATTCTCCTTGGATATTAAACACATAAATTTTAACTTTGCTAAACTGTTTCATTCAGTTTTATTTTTAATATCTCGGACACGGAATAAGTAAAGTAAACAAATGAAAATGTAGTTTAAAATAAATATTTATTATTTTTTGTAAATATCTAATCATAATATTTATTAATGATTCGATTTTAAATGAGTATATAAGTGCTTTTATGTTTTGTGGTTTTGGTGATGATAAATAAAAATACTAATCAATTATAAGTTATCAAAATAATTTAATTTTTATCCTCATGCGATGTAATTTTAATTTTTTTTACGAGTTCAAGAAACATGTCTATTTTGTATTATTTGTTTAATCTTTAATAATATATTTTCAAATTATTGGTTTGATAATAAAATTTATAACATTATTATTTTATATCATTTTAGACGGTAAATTTTAAGTTTGATTGAACTTCATTCATTGACTTGTAATAAAAGATTTACATATATATAATTTTTATATAATATTTTAAAATCACATATTTTTAAAACACATAAAGTTTCAAAACTTAAATTTTGATTTCAATATCAATTTCAAATGTTAGATTGAATCCTTACTATTAAGTTATAATTATTAGTTTAAGATGTAAGGGTTAGAGTACATAACAATTCAAATGCATCATAATTTTAATAAACTGACATATATTATGTAACAATATTGATGTAACGGGCAACAATACACTCTTATATCAATAATGATCATAACATCAATACAACATATAAGTTAGCTAACTTTTCAAACAATCACATCTTTATAATATAATGCAATTCCCACACACATGTACATATATCACTAATATCACATACATTCTCATTCCAATGAATCATATAACAACAAGTTATACTTTATTCATTACTTATAACTATTAAAATCATCAATTGTAACTCCTATGACATTAATAAGGTAATTTTGTCACACTACACCCTTCATACCACTTTCATTAAATGTCTTATCATAAGTAATACTGGTAATCCAACTTTAATGTCTCAAGTCTTGTTGATTCATTTTAGTTCTTATATCACCTTGATTCATTATACACACTATACTTTACAAAGTTTGATGCTGAACTTCCTTTAATTTCTCACCACCTCGTATATCAATCTATGTTGTTTGGACTACAAAGTTAGGATATTTCCTTAACGACTTTGCATACTTAATGACATAACACAATATTATCATAAGTATCCACATAATATACAACATCAGTATACATATCTCATCTCATCACCTATATCAATTTCATAAAAGTTTTATGTAAACATATGGATTTTCAAATACATAACACATACCTTTCAATTTAAAGCATACAATTGTAATTAAGTATACGTCACTTGAGCGATCTATCTTCCTCAGATAGAGGAAGATCTCATGTCCAAGTTAAGAACCTAACACTTGAGTAATAACTCACATAACATGTGCAAACTCACATTGCTTAAGCAATAAGAGTTTTAGAGGGGATATAATTGTTGCAATATTTATTTCATTTAAGTTTTCACTTGTTTCATGAGCATAAAAACTCTAAATCAGAGAGAATTAACATTGACTCTCTTTCATTTAAAAGCTATACCATCGATTATGCATGGTCTCTTACATAAGTTACTAAGTTCCAAGAATACACTATAAAACTTGAACTTTTGATCATTAGACTTATCACTCGTTACATGAATTGTAAGAGTTAAAAGACAAGGAATAAGGCTTTAATAATTTTTTCACTCAAACTCTAAGTCATATGTGAGTTGTGAATAATGTCACTAGGACAATCATGATATAGTTTAAAATAAAATTGTTTAGTTTAAGTAGTGATAATCATCGTTTAAGAATTGTTTAAGCGATAACTTAATACTCATACGATATGTACAAAATTCTATAACAAATGAAATAACTCATTATAATTTTGTTTCATATAATTTAATAATAAAAAAATTATTTTGTAGAGATAATATTAAAAGAGAATGATTTGGATATGTAGAGATAAATTATTAAATTTTAAAAGCTTAATTATTTTAATAGAATAATAAACAAAACGTAAAATATTTTATTGAAACTTTTGGAAAATTTGCCAAAGATAAAAATAAAAAAGGATGAAAGAGTAACACAATTTTAAATTTAACATTATATATATATATATATATAAAAAAAGAGAGAGAAAAGTGTATTCAATTTTTGTTTTTATAAATATTTGTTATATTATAATAATTTATTGGTGAAGATTATCTATTTATTAAAAATACTACATATCCCTTTTATTTTATTTAAACCATGCAGTGTCACACTAGAAAAACATCTTCACTGACTATAATTTTTGTATATCCATGTAATTTTGTATACTAATTTATTCTTACATAACCGAATTATAATGTATATAAATATTATATCGTGAAATTCAAAATTCAAAATCTAAAATATTTGACTGAAAATTACAATAAAAGTGTGTTTAAAGTTATAGTGAGGTGTGTGCTAATAGGCGAGTGTGTTTATTTTTTATTTTTTAATAAAATAAATAGATTTATGTTTTTTTATGTATTTGTCTAATATGTATTTATATAAATAAATAAATAATTTGTTTGTTTTTAAATAAATAATTTGCATATGTAAAAAGTAAATCTTACCTATTTATTACATAAGCGATTTTATTACACAATCGTTGTAATAATTTCATGGGATATTTTTTTAATACTTAGTAAATGATTGATTGATATGTGTGCGTGTATTCAAATGTACATCAAAGACAGGTTTGATTAATTCAAAATCATCATTATTATGTATAAATTATCATATTAAATTATACTCAGCATGTTTAAAAGAAAATTTTCATAATAACTTTAGAAAGTAAAAAAAAATTAAATTTATTCTTTTATAAGTTAAAATTAATTAACTCAGAAACTCTCTTATATATTTTTTTCTAAATTTTATGGTATATAAGTTAATTTTAATTCATAGAAAATTTATTTTTCCTTTTGTTTATATTTTCTCTTTAAAATTCTTCTAGAGAAACTTTTACAATAAAAAAACTAGGTATTAAATCGCATAGAGATCAGGCCCATTAAATCTAAAGAAAAAGGAAAGAAGAAGAAGAAAAAATCCATAGAGATCGTACCCATTAAATCTCACATTTATCATATTGAATAATCTAATAAAAATATTCTTATTATTAGAAAAGAAATTGGCTACAAAAATGTTTTCTCTTTATATAATTCTTAAAAATCATATTCATCATCTTCTTATATTCTTATTCGATGGTAAAATATTAAATATAGATATTTAAAATGGATCCAATATAAGAAAAAGTAAACGAAAATTGATTAAAATAATAATAATAATAATAATTTTTAAAATTTATTTAATTTTCTTAATATAATTATTTGTTTCAAATTTTGATTTAAAACATTAATCAAATTAAATAGTTTATTTTATTTAAATATAAAATTATATACTTTTAGTCAATTAATAAATAATATATATAAATATAAGTCCTGAAGTTTGTTTTACTGTATAGTGATATATTCATGTTTATGAAACTACGACAGCTAATTCGTATATACGAGATTATTTAATTCCCTTATGAATATAAAAAAAAAAGTTAAAATTGTGAATACAACACTAGTTATAAAAAATTACTGTAACTATCTTTATTTAAGAATTTTTATTATAAAATGATTAACAATTTAATATAATTATTAAAAAAATATTTTTATACAATTAAATTGTAAAACCAATTAAAACCAAAACCCTAAAATATCGATTTAGTTTAACTCAAAATTTATATTAAACTGAACTTAAATAAATTAACTCATATTTTAATTTTATTATTAGTTTGGATGAATTTTTAATAAAAAAAATAGAATTAGATTAAATAAAACACTCCTAGTTATTTTTCAAATTCATACTTATATGTGTGTGTGAATTTAGTTTTCTATAAAAGTAAAAGTATTCAAATAATGTTATATTTTTGTACAATCCTTTTGCAAAACGTCTTGACACTTAACAAAATTAATATTAAATATAAATGTAAGTATAATGAAAAGTTTACAATAATTCAAAATATTATGGCGTAACACAATTAGATTTCAATTAAAATTTGAGTATGCAAGCATAAATGTTGAATAAGTGCCTTGATTTAATAATTGTTCAAGTTTTATAATCATTGGTTTACCTAATAATTAAACCTAAGATGTATTTAAAAACGGTTCGGTTTACTGAACCGGGTCACGCCCTACGTTCGTGGACACGTGTTTCGACTTCCGACTAAGGAGGAATAAGGGACTGTTTGGATGGAAAGGAAACAGACGCCACATTGTGCAGTGAAGCTGAAATGGGGGAACTTTACGCGTTGGACTTCGATGGAGTCATCTGTGATAGCTGCGGCGAAAGCTCTCTCTCTGCTGTCAAGGTTGCTTCCTCTCTTCATTCCACCCAAAACAATTTTATTTTTTTTATTTGAAAATCTTTTTAATTTTCAACATTTTCTTATTTTTTTTTTCTTTCAATTTCTTTTTTCTCTGTGAATTCATGGAATGATGCTCCAACTTGTCATAATTTATTCTCTGTTTGGAACTTTGCAGGCAGCCAAAGTGAGATGGCCTGGTTTGTTTGATGGGGTGGATTCGGTCACAGAAGATTGGATTGTTGACCAGATGCACACAGTATAATAAGTTCATTTGACTTGGTTTCAGTTGTTAGGGATTTCATGCTACTCTTCTTTGGTTTGCTATGTTGGTGGTTTTGTAATTTGATTGCAAAAGAATAGTAATCAGTGGAGGTTTTGAGTGCTATAGATTATGTTTGCTTGATTGCTTCAATAATTGATTTGATGTCATGAATATCTTTTTATGTAACTTTTATGAGTTTTTTTTCAATTTAAGACTATTTTTGTGTGGAAGCATGTTGGAGTTGTTTTCAGTTTGAAGATGAAATTGCATAGTTTTTTTGTGTCAGGTGCGACCAGTGGTGGAAACTGGATATGAAAATCTTTTACTTGTGAGACTGTTGCTTGAGAGCAGAATACCTTCTATCCGGAAGTCTTCGGTGGGTAAAAATGCTTATTATTTTGGTTTTTCTCATTGGTTATTTCTTATTAGCAATTGAAAAACCATGCCACTGGAACTAGGTTTATAATTCACTTGAATCTGCATTTGCTTTTAAATGAACTCTGGACCTGTTAACTGATGATGTGGTTCTTGTGCAAGGTTGCTGAGGGGCTCACGGTTGAGGCTATACTGGAGAAATGGTCCAAGTTGAAGCCTATTATTATGGAAGAGTGGGGTGAGAATAGGGATGCTCTGATAGATCTTTTTGGAAAGGTCAGAGATGAATGGTTGGAGCAGGATTTTGCTGCTTGGATTGGTGCAAACAGGTAACCAAATCAAACTCCTGACAGGGGATTAACTTCTGATACTTGTATTTATACCATATGCATGGTGAGAAAACTAAAGCATTAGGAAGAGATAGTTGAAGCTCGAGGCCATTAACATTCAGTTTATATGAAGGGACATGCTAACAATACACACTCTCCAGCTTATTTTTTCAAGCACACTCTTTAGTGTTGGCTTAAATTATAGTACAGCTCCTTTTTTAATTAGTTTAACTAATATTTTTCTGTGATTTCCAACAGAATTTAAATAATAGTAAAGATCGCATTGAATAGAGTTAGAGTAGGTGTTGCTAAAGCTCCACTTGAATAAATTGCCAGTGTAATAATGTTGAACATGCTATCCCTGAGACAACTATTTGACTGACCTGAAAATGGAGTGTCATTGACAGAATGTTGGAGAAGTAGGACACATGTGTCATTTTTTTATTAGCAATTTTTCAACAATTTCTGTTCAAGGAAATCCCTTCATAGATAATACTCCTGAGAGGAATCAGTTTGTTCAGGCTTTGAATTTTGGTTATCCTTTTGATTAATCAGAGCAATAACAATAACAAATAAGTACAATTATCAATCTGATTGAATATTTTCTTATATATATATATAGTACTCTTTGCACATGTCATGAATGATATTTCCTATTACTAATTGACAATCCTTGTCCTTAGAATATATCCTGGTGTTTCTGATGCCTTAAAATTTGCAAGCTCGAGAGTGTACATTGTCACCACAAAACAGGTAACCTTTTGTCAATATTAAGAGGGGACAAAGATAACGGGCCATTGTCTCAATACCATGAAACCGCATCATATTAATTTCTACACTTATTTCTCATTTCAGAGCCGTTTTGCTGATGCTTTACTCCGAGAGCTTGCCGGAGTGACCATACCACCAGAAAGAGTATATGGCCTTGGAACCGGGTTAGTATAATTTCCTAAAGTAATGCTGTAAAATATTTATATTTAACTTGTCTCTCTTTTTTTACTTGCTATATTTTGATAACATTTTTTTTACTGGATTATCTTTGACATCACCTACAGTCCTAAGGTAGAAGTTCTGAAGCAGCTTCAAAAAATGCCAGAGCACCAAGGATTGACACTACAGTAAGATATTGTGTTTTGGCTGCAATGCAAATAATGGCATTTTGGTTATGGCTATTATTATGTATAGAACTTTGTCTTACTTCTAAAGATGGTTCAAAAGAAATTAACTCCAGTTAGTTTGAACAACCAGCTTTGTTGAAGACCGGCTAGCTACCTTAAAAAATGTCATCAAAGAGCCTGAGTTAGACAAATGGAACTTGTATCTAGGTAGTTCTCTCAACCTGTTTATGATTTCTGCACCCTTCCTCATCATGTCTCAGTTAGTTCCCATGTTGTGCATTATTGCCTTTTTCCCCCAAATGTTTAGTGTACTTGATAAACTTGATTGTTTGGATCAGGGAATTGGGGTTACAACACCCAAAAAGAAAGAGAGGAAGCCGCAGCTATCCCCAGAATTCATGTTCTTGAGCTCTCTGACTTCAGCAAGAAGTTGAAATAGGGGTTTCATTGAATTATAAGCTGTCAATAATTGAACCAAATATTTTTTTCCGATTAATTTACAAACAATAGCAAATTTCTACTGAATACAATTATCAGGATGAGTTATAATCTCTCATCATATTGGATACTAATTTATATTATATTATATTTCAACTTAAAACGAGTAAATCAACAAATAAGTAGAGAAACTATACGAAAAACCAATAAGAAAGATAGAAATTAAGAACTATTTCTTTTGACAAATCCTCGGAAAGTGTTAGACAATTTCTATACAGATGTTCATCACGTTCGTAGTCAAAAGCTTCCTTTAACATTAGTACAGTATATCTGCTTAAGAAACTGCACGTAGAATCTAAGTGTTCCTTTACCGTTAGTACAAGTATATCTTCTAAATAAACTGTATGTAGAATCTAAGTACTGTCTTCTTCCTCTCATTCTCTCATAAGCTGAAAATTTTAAAACTAAATACCTCTGCTCCCTTTTATTTATCTGAGTTAAAAAAAATTATTTAATGTCCATTTCGAAGTCCAAGGTGACCTTGATTATGATTTTACCAATCTTTAAATTACCTAGCAAATCTCCATAAATTATCATATCACTGTTGAGAAAGACAAAAGTCCAATATATTAAAGGTTACCGAGCTCGTTAATCAAGTGCAAGATGTTTTGTTCAAAGTTTGAGTCTAGAAAATACTGATACGTCAAACCTCGGCACCTATCAATTTCAAAAATACAAAAAATATCCTTGGTGTTTTATTTCAAATCTATAAGAGGTGTCTTTTGAAAATAAGTTTTAGAAATCAGTTTTTGAAATGTAAATTTTACGGTTATTTCTGAAAAATATATTCTAGAATGTAAAATTTGTAGTCTGAAAATTCTGAAAAACATTTTCTGAAAGTTATTTAATTATAAACATTGAGGACATTTTAGTTATTTTGCCTAATGAGATTAAAAATGGAGAGTTGCAGGAAGATTTTGCTAAAACTTTATAGTCCTTAATGGTTTTGTTCAACTCAAGCCAAATAGAATAGGTGGTATAACCGGCAGTTTGCAGTAATTGTTACCAAGGAAGGCTTTGATTTTTTAACTGTACCAAATAGCGGATGTGTAAGACTATTATTATTGCTGTCACTGAATAAAAAAATATTAATTGTACCTTTTTAATTTATGTGTTCTACTTTAAATCTGAAGTTACTGTTTATTATAGTTTAATGCAATAATACGGATAAATTAGGGAGATATTTCTAGCATCCATGTTCCCATCCAGAAGTGGGGCTTTTCCTTATCCGATGGTGCAGTTTTAACCACAAATGTGGCACTCTTGTACTGTTCTAACTTTTTTCTTTTTTTTTTTTTTTTTTTTTTATATTATTATTTTTTTTTTTTTTTGTTTTTTAAAAAATTAAATTTTTTTTTTAAAAAAAAAAAAAAAAAAAAAT
>Ga0099825_1000114_pt1 | contig 59468 bp, 37 predicted proteins | sample SiratroredBW_FD_76838 | JGI IMG/M metagenome (GOLD analysis project Ga0099825, IMG submission 76838) | Root nodule microbial communities of legume samples collected from California, USA - Siratro red BW | ecosystem: Host-associated > Plants > Roots > Nodule | place: USA: California | collected...
CCTTTCTCTTAGAATTGCTGAATCTAAGTCTTGGGTATTGGATTGATCCTTTCTCTTAGAATTGCTGAATCTAAGTCTTGGGTATTGGATTAGATGTTAGTCTCTGGTAGGGGCATACTTAATAGGTTTTCAGGAAGACGATAGGTCAATGTGTGACCTATATTTGTGATATGGTCTATGTGTGGCCGATATGTATTGATGTGATTCATGTGAGATCTTTATGTATGACGTTTGACATGAGTACTTGAAATGGAAACGGAAAACTTGTATTGAAACTTGATATGCTAGACTTTAAAGAAATTCTTATGATTGAGATATTCTGTTCTATTTGTATATATTTAGTATTGAAACTTATATGTTAATCTTTTAAGAAATTCTAGTGAATAACTAATATGGTTTGCTCTTTTTGCGTGTATTGATTATATTATAAAATTTTATTTTCATTAGCTTACCCTTGCTTTTCTTGATTGTACTATATACATGAGCAGATATAAATGCAGATGCAGGAGTATGTGGAAGAGTGTAGACTTTATTTTGGAAATTTGATTCTTTTTGTTGGATTCATCGTATGTTAAACAATATATATTTTTGGGATGTGACAAGGTTAATTTTAGATTATTATAATTATATTGACGGTTTAACATGCTTAATTCAGTAATTAATTTAATACTTAATTTTAGGTCAAATTAGTTAAGAATCTAAATAATGGAAATGAGAGAGTGAAGTAATATATAAAAAAATATATAATTTTCTATTTAGACGTAACTCAGTTTTCATTGTTCATACTGTATATTACAAGCCTCTGATACTGACGAAGGTGGCTTTCCTCTGATTCCAATGAGGTCAACTTTGTTTTATATGAAAGATTGCATTATATTTCTAATATAATTAATTGTTAATTGCTAAAACAAGTTATTCACGTGTAAGTGGTGATTTGGATATATTTATCCTTTTATTCAATCTAAATTGTTGTTGTGTATTTGAATTTTAGATGGTCAATTCTAAATTTCATTCAATGCTTCTTTGTTTTGAATATCAATAATATCAAATAAAACAAAATAAATAATTAATTAATGAGACTAAAAAATAATTTAACCATTTTGTTTTGACTATAATTATTAATGCTCTCTGACTTTTTAAAAGTATAGATAATTTTCCCATTTCTCTGTAATAAAGATATATTTAACATATCAAATGTGAGGAACATGTTGATAAATTTAAAAATATCATAACATAAATTTACTTAAGAAGTTGAATTTAATATTTTTGTTAAGATAAAAATAGAAAAATATTTTATTTTGAAAAAAAAAATATAAATAAATATGGTTCAAAGCATTTAGAATAAGTGTAATCTAAAGTCTCAAAAATATAGATAATGTTTATACGTTAATTAGATACAACATCTACATGTTAAGTTGTTGTATTGGATGATACATTGTGTAGATTTTATATTATAAAAAAAACGTTGAACTTGATTAATATTATATGAATGCTGTCTTCTCAATATTTATAAGGAAATAATTTAAAGAGTTGGATAAAATACCATAAAGAGGTGTATTATCAGTATAAAGATGCATTTTCTCATCTACACGTGTTTGCAAGTAGAAGAAACCTTATCAAGGAAACAAGGTAGTAAAATGTATAGTGACAATCTTCTCTATCACCGTTAAATAATAGATGATAAATCTTGCCTTAAGCAAGACTCAAGATTAAACAGATTTCATAGCTCTCAAGGCTTACATTATTTAAGAACTAGAATATAAGAATAGAAAGAAAGAAGAAGATTTTTCTACACAACAAACACTAATGGAACTCTAAAGTTTATGTAAATGCAAAATATTGAAAAACTTTTTTATATCTTAGTTGTAATTTAGTTAGAGAGTATCTCAGATTAATAACTAAGACTCAATACTAAATTTGTTTTTTTTTTTTTTTTTAAGTTTATGGAAGTTGATATCTACTTACTTATGAGTGAATAAGTAAGAAAATACTATTCAAGGAAAGGGTTACCACTACAGATGTATTTGGGGTTTTATGTGCTGATTGAAAATTTTTAAAATATAATGTCGGTTTTTTTACAAAGTGGTGCAGATTTACTTAGAATATATAGATTTGGGTAATTTTTTTTAAAAAATAGGAATAAGTCGTATTTGGGTATAGGGCTTAGCAATAAAAAAAGTCGTTGGTAGCATGACTTGAGTTTCGTAGTATTTTTTTTTTTTTTTCTAAAAAAGATGCTGCATTAAATTTTGTTTTTTGTTTGTTATGAAGCACGACTTGTTTGTTAATTTTTTTTCACCTAAAGTCGTGCAGTCTTTTTATACCTGTTGCAATTTGTAAGGTAATTTGTAAGTTTGTGGTTTAGCTAGTGATGATAGTTTGTAAATTAAATGCAGTACCAATTTGTTTTTCAATGATTGATGATATTTTTTTCTATAGCATCATGATTAATGATATTTATTTTACTACACTTTCTTTGCTTAATAAAAATACAATATTTTTTAATAAAAAATTAATAAAATAAGTTATTTAATAATTCGATAAAAAACATGATAAATATACATAAAATTATAAGCTAAAATGAAAACATATTGATGCATAATACCTAGTAATGTGAAAAAAGAAATAGTTTAAATTTTATACATGTTTAACATAAATTCAGTACTCACTGCAATGTAAATCTTTGTAATGAAGTGGGTGCCGTTAGTTGATAATATTCTTGATTGTTTAAAATAATCATGATGATAATATAAAGATCCATATGTAATTTGACTTTTGATTTCTTTTATTGGTTATCTGCCTCTTCCTTTTAAATCATTTTAATATTCTTAGTATTATTTTAATTCGTTAAGATAGTATGATAGAAGTTAAATATATGTAATATAATTTTTTAAATAAATATATATTGTAAATAAAATTGGATCATTTTTACTTGTTCTCAATTAGGTATTTTCAATATCCGTATATGCCAAACATTTCACTCTTACTAATTTAAAATTATATTTCTTTAATTTTTTTATATATTATATTCTAAGCTGTTTATTTAATTTAATTTAAAAAATGTTATCAATAAATTTCAATTATAAAAAATTGTAATATTATGAACTTTAACTATATATATATATCTTTTTTTCTTTAGAAAATCCGTACCTTTTGTCCAAATTTAGTTTATACTATAATTTCTAAAAAAAATTAATATTTTAATTAAAATATTCTATACAGCCACTATATAATTAATTTAAATTTTAAATTATATTTTTTTATTTGTTAGTTAACTATTAAAATATAATATTTTATTATTGAAGTGAAGTCATCAGATAATTTAACACGAGACGAAAAGTTAAAAGATTTTAAGGAAACTAAATACATGAAAGAAATAACATGAGTCTAAGAAAATGTTAAGATTTAATACATATTGTGAATAAAATTTGAAGATGAGCATAAAATGACATGAAAGAAAAAATTTATTTATGAGATTCAGTGCCACATTGTGGCCTTCGTTGTTGTCTTCGTGATCTTCCATATACTTTATGTTTGGTTGATGGATTAAATGGTGAGGAAGGTGGCGATCCAACTTCATTATCATCATTCGTCATCATCATTCCCACTTGTGTTATGAAATGTTTGGAAAGACATTGATGGTCGGCAACAATCCATGGATGGCATTGGATTGTATGCAAGAGTGAGGGGTGGAAGAAGTCTCAAATAAATTATGCGGTGGAGTGTGAAACCAATTTGGTTGTGATGGGAACATGTTAAAGGTGGAAGCAACTTCATGTTGATATGAAGATGGACCAACCATGCTGTTTATGCTACCCATGTATCCGAACATTGGAGGTCGTTGAAAATTAAAATTGACAACATTTAGAGGTTGAAACTGTTGTGCACTAAAAGATGATCCAATATGTTGATATTGTGGTTCACTTTGTTGAGGCTAAGGGAACGGGTCATACTGTGACAAACGATATGATTAGTTAATTGTGATTAATAATTGCAATATGCTACTTAATAAGAAAGGAACTTACATCTTCGTCGGACATTGATGCTTGTTGAGGGGTTATATACCGTATAGTACGTGAGATGTATCATTGGATATATGGTGCAGTGTCACGCAAATGACCATTTCCACCAAACTTCTGCCCCTGGATTAGGCGGGCCTGTTAATCATTCCATATGGCGATCCACTTTTGATGATAGTGGGGCCAATGTCTATCTGTTCTTCCTCGCATGTCATCTTTATGAACATCATCTAAGTTTAACGGGTCAACAGGAATAGGATAGCATAACCCAAACTGCTTCATGACCCTATCTGCTTGATGAAACTTAACTGTAGAAAAATAAATGAGAGGAACAACAACGTAACTAACATCAAGGACGTCAACAATGATCAAACGACTGATGTTATGTGCCCTATAAGGAGTCCACAAGAACTAAAAAAATATGTTGTTAGCATGAGTGTGACAAGAAACATATATGTACAATTATGTTATAGTAAAAATTAAGAATGACCTCCTTTGGTTACACTGATCAAATGTGCTTTGTAAAAGATGAAGCGCATATGTAAGTATGTTTGTCCTTTGAGCTGGACAAGACCACTTATAATGAAGAATAATTGATTTTTTTAAGAAATAAATATAAATCAAACTTATAATACATTGTGAAGGGCATAACAAATAATCTCGTAGCCAATGGAAAGTCATGTCCTGCTTCAATATCTTCATCACTAAACGTGTCAACAATGGGGTAATAGAGGTAATTCGATACCATGCCCATGATTGCAAGAGCAACATACAACCTCCAATATTTGTTTGGTTGAAGTCAATCCCATGGTTTAAAGCACGATATAAACATGTCAATACAGTTGCACCCCAACTATAATTGAAGATATTATTGATGTCTGTCAATAATGGAAGATGCATCAGATAAACTCGACTAGCTGATGTATCTGGCATCAATAGACTTTCGATAAGTGTCAAAATATGTCCACGAGCATGTTGACTAATTACCACCTCAGTTGCATTATCAAGCAGTTCTCAAAATGCATTATTTAGCCAAGATAATTTGACTGTATTTCCTTTAATAACTTCAGCAGGTGGTAAGAATCCCAGTAGTTTTTCACAAAGTGAGACTAAGTCACTAGATGTGACACCTGTTATTGCTTCTCCATCAATGGGAGACCAAGTTGCAATGCAACATCATCCAGAGTTATCATGCATTCTCCAAGAGAAAAATGAAAATGTATGTGTTTTTGTTCTCCATCTTTTAACTAATGCTGCTATTAGGTGGTGATTGATATCAAAATCTGATATCTTTAAGAGGTGGCTAAATCCAACATTATAAATTAAAGCATAAAGAACAACTTAATATTCTGGATATGCTTCATAACTTCAGTGAAGATGATGAAGACTATGAGCCCACTTATGATGAAGAACAACATTCTGGACCTAGTTTCTCACATCATATTCAATGTGATCTATTTGAACGCATGTCTTTTGTTTCAAAGGAAGCAACTCTGATGAACATTAAGCAATACCATGTTGAGCAGGGATATATATTTGTTGTTGAATCTAAGTCTAACCGATATGTAGCAAAGTGCACTAATTATGGTAATGGTTGTCAATGGAGGATTAGAGCTGCTTTCAGCAAAGTTTGACAACATTGGGAGATTGAAAAGATTGAAGCACCTCACACATGCTTCTCAACCATTGATGAGTCATTATTTTCTTTTTTTTTTACTTGTCTTTCTGTACCTATTTTGATTAGTGATTTGTGTTTAATTACCTATTATTTTCTCAATTTCACTGTTTGGGCTTCATTTACTAGAAATTCGTAATTTCATTTAATTTGGATTTTCTGAGCTAATTTTATTATTATTTTCAAGACAACTTTGGAATTTTATTGGGATTAGAAATTACTTCTAGAATTGAAGAGGTGCTGCCATATTATCAGTTTCTATTTTTAGTTTTTATTTTAAATTTTATTTGTTGGACCAAAATTGAATAAATTTGGGTCCATTAGGTTTAGTGTTCAGCATTTATTTAGGTATAGTCGCCTGTTACAAGGTGGAGGTGAACAGAGAAGCATACAATTCTTTATTCTCTGCTGTTGGGATTTAATTCATTTTCTCTCTGGAAAAGCTGGTTCTATATTTATTTTCTTTTCTCTGCAATTACGTTCTATTTTGGTTTCAATTCAATTTTGTTTTCTATTTTAATTGAATTTTGTTTTCTCTTTTAATTCTGTTTTGCGTTTAATATTCATTTGCTTTATTCGAATTTAATGGAAGGCTAATTTATAAGGTTATCCTTTTGATTTAGACTGCAATGAAGCTTTGAGGTTGTTGTTGTGTTATTTTTGCTCTCTTCGTCTCTTAACTCTTCATCATTTTATTTCTGTGCTTAATGCTTTTACTGGTTCATGCTTAATGTTTCAGTTAATATGAATTTTGTGTCTCTGTTCATACTTAATGGAGTGAGTTACAAGTTGCTGGGATGGAATGAATGATGCATGTGAATGCTTAATTTGCATAAGGAGAACTTGTATTAATTCTCGTTTAGTTAACTAATTCGGGTTGGAATTAGGGTTCAATAAGTTGAGCATGAATTTTTGTATCTTGTGATAAGCGGACTGCAATCTAATCAAGAGGGTAATTAATTCGGATAAGGAAATCTAATTTGGTTGTTGGTTTTTATTTTATTAAATTCAATTTTTTCACGAAACCCTCTCCCCCATTTTTTTTCTCTTTGTGCATTTAATCCTTTGACAAGAACTAGGTCCTTGGGAGACGACCTAGGAGTCACTTCCTAGTACTAAATTTAACTGCATTTATTTGACCTAATACGACTTTGATCAACCATTATTGCCCAAGATCACCATAATCTAGATTCTAGACAAATTGCTACAATTGCGCTCCTTTCACTTAAAACAAATCCTTCAATTTCCATAAAAAGTTTAATAGCTGAGATCAAAAGTCGGCTCAATTATTCAATTACATATAGAAAAGCATGGTTTGCTAAATAGAAGGCTTTGGCCATAGAGTTTGGCGATTGGGAAAACTCTTATAACGAACTTTCGAGATGGCTACAAGATGTACAAGAAAGTCTTCTCGGAACCATTGTATAATATGTTGTTTCTCCTTATGTCGTGGATGGTGAACGAGACCCCTCTATTTGTATATTCGAACTTGTGTTCTGGGCTTTCAAACCGTGCATTGAAGGCTTTAATTATTGCAAACCAGTTGTTCAGGTGGACGACACGTTTTTTACTGGAAAGTATCATGACACTTTATTGGTTGCAATTGCTCAAGATGGCAATAGAAACATTTTTCATCTAGCATTTGCAATTGTTGAAGGTGAGACGAAAGAAGCTTTGATTTGGTTTTTCCATTTATTGTGTCAATATGTCACACCTCAACCAAACTTATGTTGACTACGGATAGAGGATCAATTATCTTGTCAGCTTTACAATCTGAAGAAGTTGGATGGGAACAACAAGGCCTACACTCTGTGTACTGCATAAGATATATTGCAATTTCAACAAGAAATTCAAAAATTTTGAGTTGAAGAAATAACTCATTAACATTGGTATTATAATCTTTTTAACAAAAATTACTTCTCTTGACTCTGGCAAAAACTAATTTGGTCACTATTTTGTTTCAGGTTATGAAATGAAGCAACCCACAGTTCAAGCTAAGTTAGCAACTATGAGGTCATAATTTGGTCAGGCAATTGCATGGATAGATCAAATACCATTACATAAGTGGACTCAAGCTTTTGATGATGGTAAGAGGTATGGAAACATGTCAACAAACTTAGCTGAATGCATGAACTCTGTTTTAAGGGGAGCGTGATCATTACCAATTTCTGCTATTGTCAAAACAACATTTCAAAAAATAAATTCTTGGTTTGTTGAAAGAGGGATGAGGAAAAATTCTATGTTGTGAGCAGGACATCAATACCCTGAGGATATCACAAACTTACTTCAAAAAAATCAACAGGCATCAGCCTTCTGTCATGTCGAACGTTATAATAAGCAAATTTCTGAGTTTGATGTTTAAGAGATACTGACTCCCCAACTTCGTCGAAGACCAATGTCATACACAATCAAATTAAATGACTGCTGATGTGATTGTGGGGCATTTCAAGCCATTCAACCGCCTTGTCCTTATGTTATTGTTGTTTATTCTGTGTGCTACTTGCAACTTCTAACATATGTTGACCCAGTTTATAGTCTACGCAACATATTCAAGGCTTATGAACTTCAATTTCATCCAGTCCAAAATGAAGATTATTGGTCAACATATACAGGCCCAACTTCATCCCTGAGCCTCACATGCATCGTAAAAACTCTAGAAGACCAACAACAAGTCGTATCCACAATGAAATAGATGAAGTAGGTCAAAATATTCCGAAATAATGTTCTTATTGTTATAATGAGGTCACAATCATGCAAATTACCCATATAAACAATGACATATATTTCCTTTCATATTCATCCCTTTCATTTTAATTATTTTTATTTAAATACTAACATATATTTTAATTTTATTGCTTCAATAAACTATTTCTTCTTTTATAACAAAATAAGCTAATTTTCTTTTAACACCATATGACTCTTAACTACTCACAAATTTTTTACACAAAACTTCACTTTGCGTGATACTCTTCTCTTCTTCAATAACTTTGGTTAACATGAATTTTAATTCTTTACTTAAATATACTTTATCATAACACATCTAACATAATTTATACCAATCATTTAATTAAATTATATTAAAATTACATGTTCCAACTTAACTTAATTAATATATTTTTTTTTCATATATCCTTATCTACTTTAATATTAAAATTTAAAATTGTATTATATTAAATATTTTCATAACTAAGCCAATCTAATGATCCCATAGGAAATTAGAAAACAAATAAAAGATTAACATGTTCTAGAAAATAATTAAAAAGAAAACCTTCACCAACTTAAAGCATTACTATAATTATAGGAAAAAGATAAACATAATAAAAAAAATAAATTAAAAAAAAATCATTACTAAAGTTGTGCCATCTACACGATTACATTTGAAAAAAAAATTAATTACGTCCAAAAAAGTTAGACAAATATAAAACAAATCCCTACGTTAAAGTCGTGCTACTTAACAAGATTATGGTTGTAGAAAAAAGAATTAAACCACAACAAAAAATAAGTAGATGCTGACAAATAGGTAGCACAACTTCAATAAAAAAAAGTCATAATTAGTCGCACAACTTCTAATACAACAACAAGAAAAAAAATATACACTATCGAACAAAAGTTAGTGAAGACGACTTCTCTTTTCAAAGTCGTCATTTCACGACTAGATCCAATCTTGTAATATTTTAAAAATTTACCCATATAGATATATTTCACATAAATCTATTTCACATAAATCTGCACCAATTTAGTGAAAAAAAGCTTACTATATCTTTATTAAGCTTTTAAAGAGTTTGTGGTTGGAATTGTTATTTATAAACGGGTTGAGATACTTATAGAGTGTCTCATTTAATTCAATACTTATAAAGTATTTCATTTAATTCAATTATTTATTTTTGATTGATAAAGAAAAAGTAAGAAAATGCTATAATATAAAGAATATTAGTGAAAGGACAAAACTTCGGGAAAGTATTATGAAAGTAATACGAAAAGAATAATTGTTAACACAAAAATTTTGGAGAAAATATTATATAAAGAATGTTAGTGAACAATTTTTTTTTTGAGAATATTATTGAAATAATAATTGGAGAGCAAGTATAAATCCTGAACTTAAGGTTATTGCTTGGAGAAATTAAGGTTATTGTTTGAAGAAGCAATTGGAAAGAATAAGTGGATAGATCCCAAAAGTGACTAAGAATAATTTAGTGCGATTAATAGAAATTATAAATTTTTGAAGTGACTTAATTTTGATTTGTTTTTCTAAAAAAATTCCTTTTCTAAGAGTAAAAGTTTTCAAAAACAAAGTTCAATCCTCTTTTTTGTAATATTTTTTATTTTTATATATTTTTCTTTCATCATAGTGTTGTTTTTTTGAATTATTTTTAATTAATTAATAATTATATAAATTATTTTAATAAATATCTTCAACTTATTCAGATAAATTTTACATTCAAATCTAGAGTGATTCTTGGTGAACTTCCATATTTTCTCTCTGCACCTATATAGATTTAACAAAATGACTATTATAACTTTAATAAAAAAATTAAATAAATCGTATATCTCCTAATCTATTAATTTAAAATAAAATATATATATATATTTCAAACTATACAATCTAAAAAAAATATTTTTGATATTTTAGAAAGTACAGTGGTACTGGAAGAAATAATGCAGGTACAGAAAGAATCAGTCTCAAATTTATGCATGAATAATCCTTAATTGAATCTAAGCCCATTTGTGTGTATGTTGGGCCAGTTTATTGAAGACGCTACACATTTGGGCCTGACCCGCTCCGATTTCCGTTTAACCAAAAACACCCAAACTATATATAGCGAGAACCAGAGAGTAGACAGACAGAACAAAGTGATGGAAGTGACAAGTGCTGTTCATTCTGTTGGCTTTCTGCATTTACAGAAACACCTTCAAAGGCTTAACAATGGAGATTTATTCTTCTCCACAAGACCAAGGAAGGTGAAGGTTCCTCTTCCTTGTCATCACCACCTCCATCCAATCTACTCAAGTAGTGCCAAAGTTGGTAGTAGTGACAGAACCAGTGTTGTAATAAACTCCACTTCTGTTACTTCCACAGCAACTGAGGTGGAAAAGATAAAGCAGAGGTGTCTTACATGGCAGTGGAAGGGTCAATATTCAATCAACTACTTCGTTTCTTCTGATTCTCCTCAGCAGTCGCAATCCAACCACCCTGCCCTCTTACTTGTTCATGGCTTTGGTGCCTCCATTCCTCACTGGCGCAGGCAATTAAGCCACCATAACTACTCATGTGTCCAACTTTTTCACTTCTCATGTTGCTGTTTTCTCGTCCACCCGTTTTTTCCTTTTTAGATATTGTTTCATTTTATCACATTTGTATGGTAAGCTGGTAGCCACGTAAACAAGGATAATATAAAGTAATCTCCAACTTCAAGTATTTGCAAGGCAGAAAATGGTTGACAAATAAAAGGCAGAAAATGGTTGACAAAGAAAAGAGGGAACTTTAGGGTCACCATGTTAATTATTAAGTTTTTCATTGTGCTTTTTTGTAATTTGCTTTCGGAAATTTTGGGTAGGATATTGCTTAGTTTAGATTCCAAACGTTAAATCGTAAAAGGGTTCACTGGATCCAGATGGAATCTCCACTATCTCACTTAAAAAAGATTAATGGGAAAACAAAAGGCTTATGGGATACTTGTTCTTGGTAGTGATATCTGACTATGGATTGTACTTTGGTGTTGAGCTGTTGGCTCTCAAGCAAATTCAATTCCCACTGCATGAATTTTCTTAGTTTATGTGCGATTTTAATCAAGCACTTTGGTTACAATTGTTAATTTTTTTTGCTAATATGATTTAAATTTCGCACATAAAAACCTTTTTTTTAGTTCACTCTCATAACAAATCCTCAACAAATCACTTATTTTTTTTTTCTCATTTTACTTGACAGTGTAGTCATTGAATTGAACTAGTAGGTAAGTATTTCAGTTTTTTTTTTTCGCTTCAGGAACATCAAGATTCTAGCCCAGAACTATACTGTGTATGCTATTGATCTTCTTGGTTTTGGGGCTTCAGATAAACCTCCAGGCTTTCAATATACCATGGAAACTTGGGCACAGGTATTTATTTCTTGAGATTTCAATTAGAGATCAAATCTCCAACGTTCTCTTTTTTTGGGTGAAATCTCCAGCATACAACATTACAGACTTAACTTGTACCCTGTATTCACTCTAAACAGTTGATCTTGGATTTCTTGAATGAAGTTATTCAGAAGCCAACAGTACTAATTGGAAACTCTGTTGGAAGTCTGGCATGTCTCATTGCTGCCTCAGGTATGTTTGATTTGTAGGCTGGAGATGTAGCCTAAATTTCTCTCAAAACAGTTAAGCATATAGAGTTTGCATCAGAAACTTCTTTTTTGCCTTATCTATGAATTATAGTCTCCAATCAGATTCAAGTCAAACTCTTGTGAGAGGCATTGTGCTGTTAAATTGTGCTGGTGGTATGAACAACAAAGCAATTGTTGATGACTGGAGGATCAAGTTACTATTACCCTTGCTTTGGCTGATTGACTTTTTGTTAAAGCAAAAGGGAATTGCCTCAGCAATTTTTGAGCGAGTTAAACAGAGGTATTCTCTTCAGGTTTGGCCATAAGTTCCCTTGGATGTGTAAAGAGGCAAACTAAATCTGTATTTCTGATATGCAGAGAGAATTTAAGAAACGTTTTGAGTTCAGTGTATGGCAATAAGGAGTCTGTGGATGAAGAGCTGGTGGAGGTAATACTTTGTTGTTTACTTGTGTTGTTATGAATCTTTCTTTCTCTGACAACATTTACTTAGAATTTCATTTTGATTCTGCAAATGAAGATCATTAGGGAACCGGCCAATGCTCCAGGGGCCTTAGATGCATTTGTGTCCATTGTGACTGGGCCACCAGGGCCCAATCCGGTGGCCTTGATGCCAAACATATCCTTGCCTGTTTTACTTTTGTGGGGAGATGAAGATCCCTTTACTCCTATTGATGGACCTGTTGGCAAGTACTTTTCTTCATTGCCTTCTCAACAAGAAAATGTTAAACTCTTCTTACTTCAAGGGGTTGGACATTGTCCCCATGACGACAGGCCTGACTTAGTACATGAAAAGTTGCTTCCCTGGTTGGCAAGTCTTTCAAATTCAGAATAGTGTTAAGTACTCAGCTGCTGCAACCAGATGTGGAAACCTGTCACTGTTTAGGCCGTGATTCAATCATCTATTACTGCTACTTGTATAGGTTATGTTCATAATTTTTTTGAATTCTTATTTACGCTTCCAATTTTCTTCTTAGATATATGATACATGTTTCAAATACATCCAATTAAGGCTTTCTTATGCATAGTATTGTGTTTGCCTTGATAGGTTTCTTCATTTTTGTTTTGATCTTGGACTTCTCTGAGATTTGTAATAACTTTATATCTAAAATTTAGCTCATCCATTCACACGCTAGGCCTTATTATAAAGAAAACAATATAAATCGGAAGCTAATGTTATTCAAACAAAAATTAGGAATATACACAAAGTATTCAATAAATATTTGAGGACCTCTGGCATGTTGACAGAAAAATATTTCTTGTCATGTATATTTTTCTTCATGCATATGAAAATACTTTGTTGAAAGAGTAATTTCAATAATCTCTACGTCTTAGGGATTATCTTTCTTTGTCTACTAATTTATGCCTGCATACAAAAAAAAAAAAAAGGATAGAAAAGAACTCTCTCATTTATGCACCACTAATAGATAAGAATTAATGCCCTTGTTGTGAGAGAGTTGGATCACATGTACGAATCAAATGGTGTAATGACTAGCCATACGCAAAAGAATTAGCCATTAGTCACGACGAAGAAAAAGGGGCATAGTAACTAGTATTCATCTTGCCTTGTCCCTACTTAGCAACACTTGATTTAGCTGTCAGAATAAGATATTTTGAATGTATAAATAATCCTAGAAGGATGAATTTGAGGGCAAAAATATTGGGTTTCTGTTTTCATGATAAAAAGAAAAGAGAGTGCAGATAAAAGCAAAGAACGTTTCATAATTCCTCCTCGTTCTTCTTTTTCAAAGCCTCCATCTCCTTTCTCAACTCTGCCGTCATATTAAAATGAAAGCACATAATGGAGTGTTTCAACTCTTATATAGACAATAAATTAAGAGAGAACATAGAATGCAAGGTACATTGATCCAAATGTTTTATCTGGGCAATCCTAACACAACCCTAAATTACCCCTTCCCCTGTTTAATGGCTGCCAAATACGATTTTTTGTGTACTCTTTCTCTGTGTTGTCATACCAGTGTTGATCGTTGAACTATGAAGACACCTGACTTTTCCAGAGTTCATTCCTGCTTTGCTTCAAAAATTGCAGACCTGATGATTACTGATAATTGACTTGAGCGAGCAAAGGATTGATCTGTTTGATGTGATTATATATAGTAATATCAATCCTAACACCAGAATCCAAGACCCAATTTACTCAAGAATATTAACCAGCATAAGTATTTAGCTCAACAACAAGTATATAATAACAACAGCATGGCCTGTAAAGCATATTTGCTCTCAATTGTAGAGCAAAATAGTTTGCTGTAAGATTGTCTTAAGTAGCAGTTGATAACAGCATATGCCATGCTTCAAAACATGATCTTTTTCTCTGTTCATTTATACCAAACCCTCTGCTTCACAATTAGGATTCCTATATGTTTGGCCTCTGCCATCCATCATTACTTGGTCACCCTGATCCCCACATCAGAGCCAATTTCTCTTAACCACACCATCTTGTTTAGCTCCAGGTTTCCTATGCAGAATCTCACTTCTCTATTACGGGTTTCCCTGGGGCAGCCATTTATGTTTCTTAATATAAGGTCATCCAAATTACCCTATTTTAGCCCAAAACACATCGCAAGGAATATTTACTTGTTAACCAAGCCCAAGTCTTGATCTCTGCACTAATGCGAATACTTCCTCTACATCCGGCTGGCGGTTTCTAAACAAGATGTTATTTCTATGGCTCCATATGATCCATACTACAGCTAGCCACACAACACTCCAGAAATAGTTACCCTTTCTATTACACCCTAGCATATCAAATCCTAGGAAATGTTCTTCACTGAATGGTGGTGTACATTCTGCATGCCACTCCACGTATCACACGTACTCCAGACTTTAGATGCCACTCTGCAGGTTAGGAAAAGGTGGCTAATGCTTTCATCATGTGTACCACACATCACGCACTTAGTAACGCCCAATAGCATGCCTCTTTTGCTTAAATTGTCGTATGTTGCCAGCTTATTTTTTAGCACTCTCCAAGTGCATAGCTGAGTTGTTGGCAATGCTTTGATTCTCCACAATTTTGTCGTATATTAAAAAGATTGTTTCATCCACATGGTCCATGACTGTTATATTAAAAAGATGAATGAATGATGTCTTTCATATGGCTTCCATTAAAAAGAAGATTTTGAACACATATTAACAGTTGGATCCATACTTTAAATTCTTTTATCAGCAAAAAAGAATTTAATTAAATAGAAGCATAAAAAGGAGTGTTTCAACCTTTATATAAAAGACATGTAGGGTGTTTTGTACTACAATCCCTCAAGAATGTGTTTTAACCTTCATTTACGTAACCATGTAACAGTTCAAGATTCATATAATAGCAAACAAAAGCAAGCCTGGTCACAATTAGGGCATATGGCCCCAAATATGATGTGCATACAAAGTTTCTTTCAATGTGGTATATTAAATAGTAAATAAAACGAAATAAAGATGAACAATATCTTTGCAAATTAAAAATTACAGCATATAGTAAACTGACTTAATTATCTCATGATAGCCATTTAATTGAATAAAAAAGACATTCATTCATGGTTACAGCTGTCAAAATTTTTCTTATCAGAAACACTTTAGCAATTATTGCTTCGCCCTCAACCCTCTCTCTCGTAAACTTCCATTCAGCGTTGACTTCGTGTCCAACTGCTACCATGGCTGCAGAACTTGTTGGTGGTGCTCTTCTTTCGGCTTTTCTTCAGGTTGCATTCGACAAGCTCGCTTCTCCTCAACTTTTTGACTTCTTTCGTGGAAGAAAACTTGATGAGAAGCTGCTGGGCAATTTGAACATCATGCTGCACTCCATCAATGCTCTCGCTGATGATGCAGAACTAAAGCAGTTCAGAGATCCACACGTCAAAGCATGGCTTTTTGCTGTCAAAGAGGCTGTCTTTGATGCAGAAGATCTCTTGGGTGAAATAGACTATGAACTCACAAAATGCCAAGTGGAAGCTCAATCTGAACCTCAAACAATCACTTACAAGGTATCAAACTTCTTCAATGCTACTTTCAGTTCATTTAACAAGAAAATTGAATCAGGGTTGAAAGAAGTCCTAGACAAACTAGAATATCTTGCAAGGCAAAAGGGTGCTCTAGGTTTGAAAGAGTCTACTTATTCTAGTGTTGGATCTGGTAGTAACGTGTCACAGAAATTGCCATCAACTTCTTTGGTAGTTGAAAGTGTTATTTATGGCAGAGATGCTGACAAAGAAATTATCATTAATTGGCTCACATCAGAAACCGACATTCTAAACCAACCATCAATACTTTCTATTGTGGGTATGGGTGGGTTGGGTAAGACCACACTCGCTCAACATGTATACAATGATCCAAAGATGGACAATGCTAAATTTGATTGCAAAGCTTGGGTCTGTGTTTCAGATCATTTTGATGTTTTGACTGTGACAAAAACAATTCTCGAGGCAATCACTAACGAAAAAGATGATAGTAGAAACCTAGAAATGGTTCACAACAAACTGAAACAAAAATTGTCAGGAAAGAAATTTCTTCTTGTACTGGATGATATTTGGAACGAAAGACGAGATAAATGGGAAGCTGTGCAAACTCCTCTTAGCTATGGGGCTCCCGGAAGTAGAATTCTTGTGACAACACGTGATGAGAAAGTTGCTTCTATCATGCAGTCTAAAGTGCACCGCCTAAAACAATTGTCAGAGGATGAATGCTGGAAAGTTTTTGAAAAACACTCTTCAAAAGATGATAATCTTGAATTGAAGGATGAGCTAAAAGAGATTGGTAAAAGGATAGTTGAGAAGTGCAAGGGATTACCTCTAGCTTTGAAAACAATTGGATGTCTATTACGCACAAAGTCATCCATATCAGATTGGCAGAGCATATTGGAAAGCGGCATATGGGACTTACAAAAAGAAGATAGTGAAATTATCCCTGCGTTATTTCTAAGTTATCACTACCTTCCTTCTCATCTTAAAAGGTGCTTTGCTTATTGTGTCTTATTCTCCAAAGATTATAGTTTGTGAAGGAGGAGTTAATTTTATGGTGGATGGCTGAAAATTTTCTACACTGCCCACAGCAAATTAGACATCCAGAAGAAGTTGGTGAACACTACTTTAATGATCTATTGTCAAGATCTTTCTTTCAACAATCAAGCACCGAAAGGCGTGAATCAAGTGTTGAAAGACAAGAATCAAGTGTGAAAAGGCGTTTCGTCATGCATGACCTTTTGAATGATTTGGCAAAATATGTTTGTGGGGATTTCTGTTTCAGGTTGAAATTTGATAAAGGCTGATGCATACCAAAAGCAGCCCGTCATTTGTCATTTGCAGTCAATGACTTCAAATGTTTTGATGGTTTAGCTGATGCTAGAAGACTTCGTTCATTTCTTCCGATGGTAGAAACTGAGAGAACTTACCTTGGGTGTTATCCTTGGCAATTCAATTTTTTGATACATGATTTGTTCTCCAATATTAAGTTTTTACGCGTCTTATCTTTCTATGGTTATTTGGACCTTAGAGAGGTTCCAGATTCTGTAGGTGATCTTAAACACCTCCATTCGTTAGATTTCTCGTGGACTATGATAGGAAAACTACCTGACTCAATATGTTTGCTCTATAACTTGCTAATACTGAAGTTGAACTATTGTTTAAGGTTGGAGGAGTTGCCCTTAAATTTGCATAAACTTACCAAATTGCGTTGCCTGGAATTTAAAAATACAGCAGTGACAAAGATGCCAATGCATTTTGGAGAATTGAAGAATCTTCAAGTACTGAATATGTTTTTCGTGGGTAGAAACAGTAAGCTCAGTACTAGGCAGCTAGGAGGACTGAATCTTCATGGAAGGCTATCAATTAATGAGGTGCAGAATATTGTGAATCCTTTGGATGCATTAGAAGTATTTTTGAAAAATAAACACCTTGTGGACCTGGAGTTAAAATGGAAGTGGGACCACATCCCAGATGATCCAAGGAAAGAAAACAACGTACTTGAAAACCTACGACCTTCCAAACACTTGGAAGGTTTATCAATCAGTAGCTATTGTGGTACACAATTACCAAGTTGGTTATTGGATAATTCATTATCAAATTTGGTATTCTTATGGTTGGAAAACTGTAGATATTGCCTATGTTTGCCTTCCCTTGGAGTATTGTCGTCTCTGAAGACTCTACGTATTGGAGGGTTTGATGGAATAGTGAGCATTGATGCTGAATTTTATGGGAGCAGCTCTTCTTCGTTTCTGTCCTTGGAAAGACTGGAATTCGAGAACATGAAGGAATGGGAAGAATGGGAATGTAAAACTACTTCTTTTCCAAGTCTTCAACATCTTTGGATTAATCATTGTCCCAAGCTCAAAGGTGTGTCAGAGCAACTTCTTCGTTTAAAGGATCTATTTATTGGTGAATGTGAGAAGCTCATCATTAGCGAAACATCACGGACATATCGTCGCTTGAACTCTTGAGAATTTATGAATGTCCACTAGTGATTATTCCCATTATGCATTACGATTTTCTTGAAAAAATGACGATTGATGGCGGCTGCGACTCTCTTACAAACTTTTCACTAGATTTCTTTTCAAAGCTCCGTGTACTTGTACTGAGAAAGTGCCAAAACCTAAGAAGAATTTCTCAGCAACAAGCTCATAATCATCTTAAGGAACTAAAAATTTATAATTGCCTTCAATTTGAATCATTTCCCAATGAAGGACTATCTGCACCGTGGCTAAAAATACTTGCAATTGCAGGATCTGATAAATTGAAGTTATTGCCGAAACGCATGCAAATACTACTTCCGTCTCTTACTGAGCTGTGGATAATTGATTGCCCAGAAGTGGAGATGTTCCCAGACGAAGGTTTGCCATCAAATATTAAAGAAGTGTCTCTTTCAAGTCTAAAACTCATCACCTCCCTGAGAGAGACCTTGGATGCTAACACATGTCTTGAAAGCTTGTGTGTTACAAATGTGAATGTGGAGTGTTTTCCTGAAGAAAGTTTGCTGCCACACTCTCTTCCTTCTCTACGAATATGTGGTTGCCCAAATCTTAAAAAGCTGGAGTACAAGGGTCTCTGCCATCTCTCTTCTCTCACACTTTTTAAGTGTCCCAACCTCCAACACTTACCAGAGGAGGGTCTGCCCATATCCATCTCATATCTTCAAATTTGGGACTGTCCATTACTCAAACAGCGTTGTCAGAATCCGGAAGGCGAAGACTGGGGAAAGATTGCTCACATTGAAAGACTGATTGTTGGGTGATAAGATGATTTTGTCTGCCTCTTCTACAGGTGCTAAATAATTTTCCGCACTATCTCTCTGTACCTTATCAATTACAATTTTCTTGAAGTTACAGATATTTAACTCTGTAATCAGTATTTAGTCTCAACCAGAAACACTATGTTTTAAAGGAGATGGTCATGAGTTTTAATGGATTATTTGTTAATCTCGTCGAGATATTTTCATGATATATATTATTTAAATTAGTTTTGATAAATCATCAGTTTTTCAAAAAATAGTTTTTTCATAAAAATAAAAATTTAATTATTTATTATTTAGATTTTGTAAGCTAAAAGTAAGATATTGCTCATATTTGATATTTCATAACATTTTTTTTATATATAATACATCGACAAACTTCTCCATATTCAAATCAAAAAATTTTCTCCAACTTGCTATATGTTATTGTTATCACATATTACTTTTGAACAAAATTAGTAATTATGTTTTAAGCATTCCAAATATCACTATGGATTTGTTGAAATTGTAAAAGTAATCACATTGTTATGCTAAATTTCACATAGGATAAGTTTGATTTAAATTGTTAGTTAACAAAAATGATAACTTTAAATCTTTTGTTTAGACCAAAAAACATAAATGAAAAATACTAATGTATAGAATACTACTATAGAAATGCTAAATATGAGAACAATATATTATAGTTATATTGATTTTATATACTTTAATGTTTTGATTGCTAATATCTTTTTTACAGAATTCCAATATGAATAAAGGGAGGAGAAGACGCCTTTTTCGGCTGGCAAATGATTCTAAGCAATTCTTTAGGGATATTCTTCTTGACTTCTCATTCTACCTTGTTGCAAGCCTTCAGAAGTGATGGTAACCTATTTCTTCCATAGGTCTTTCAGGCTGTTTGTACCATTCTATGATGAAATACCGAGAAAATAAGTAGAAGGGTTTGAAATTGTGACTTTGCATTAGAGAGGGAAATTGAACAAAGGGAGTTGTGAAATTGTGAATGTAAATACTTTTAAACTTCCTTTCTTAGAACTCGAAGTTGTATTTGTCTTCATGTTGTGTTGGGGAGTGGCATTGAGGTAGTGATCATTGCAAATATCAACCTGTAATTATGAAGATCTTTAGAGATGATAAAATTCTGAGGGGACCCAAACAGTTAATATTTACAGTCATCCAACCCTAGGAATACCAAATTTGATAACGAATTATCGAATACCCAACTTGAGACTTGTGTAGCACCATAGCTAGTGATTGACAATCGCATCTAGTGATTGGAAGGATGCAGATTCTGAAGTACTTCCTTTTCTTTCCTTGGATCATAGGGATGTGGTTCGAGTTTCAATTTTAAGTCTAGCTTAACAAGGTGTTTATTTTTCATATTTGCTTCTAATGCATTCAAAGGACTCACAATATTTTACAACTCCTTAACTGATAGGTTTTTGTGAAGATTGAATCCTCCTAACTGCTTAGTACTGAACTCGTTATTTATATCCATACAAAACGTACTTAGTACCTGAAGATTCTTCAATAATCCAAAATTATTGGCATCTTTGTCACTTTTGTATTACTATATTCGAGGAAATGCAATTTGCTAGTTTGTGCAAATTTGAAGGCAACTCCAGACTTGAAAGTTCAGGTGTTACCAAGTTTATAGAACAAACATGTTGTGTCATGTTTTTTTGTATCCTACACAATCTGAGAGCTCTCCAAGGTCCAAATATCAGATCATTCATCGAAATCCTGAATTGCCATTTATAATGTCCTTAAGGTATGTTCTCCCAAATTCTGTAATTGGAAGAAATGAAAGCAGTCTTTTAGCTTCAATTAAACTCCAAAAACCATAAAAAATTTTACATCATGGACTGCAAATGAAAAATGACGTGATGTTTTCAGTATACAGTTGCCTTTATCAAATTTCAATCGAAAACACAAATATATACGAACATATTTTGCCAAATTATTTAAAAGGTCATGTATGAGAAAATGCCTTTTTTTGGCGCTTGATTGTTGAAAGAAAGACCTTAACAAATCATTGAATTACTGTTTACCAACTTTTTCTGATGTCTAATTTGTTGAGGGCACTGCAGAAAACTATCGGCTATCTATAACAAAGTTTACTCCTCTTTCACCATAAGTGAAGCACCTTTTAAGATGGGAAAGGTAACTATAGGTCGGAAATAGTGCAGGGATGAACTCACTGTATCCTTTGTCCCTTTCCAATCTAAAATGGATGACTTTGTGCATAGAAGATATACAGTTGTTTTCAAAGCTTGAGGTTTCTAGGAAATTTTCTTATAATTAGATTCACACACAAAATTAATAACAGAATTCAACTAACTATGCACAGGTAGACCTTTTATTTTAAACAAAAAGTTATAAAACGTGTTTACAACATACTCAACTCACAACCCTAAATAGACTCAGAAAAGTAATTTTTTTTTTCTCTCACTTATCTCTCTTTTTGTTGTCGATTTTGGAATGAATAATAATGATCGCATGATGTTATTTATAGATACATGCAAAATATATTTAAACACTCTTATATTATAAGCACTCCTACTGTTGTCAGTTTCTGATGTGAGCCAATTAAAGATCATTTCTTTGTCAGCATCTCTGCCATAGATAACACTTTCAACCACCAAAGAAGTTGATGGCAATTTACTACGTGATCGATCACCGGAATAAGTACCCTCTTTTAAACCAAGAGTACCCTTTTGGCTTGCAAGATATTTTAATTTTTCTGACTTCTTTCATGCCTGAGTCAATTTTCTTATTAAATGGAAGTAGAGTTTAAGAAATTTGATACCTTGTAAAGTCTATTTCATCCAAGAGATCATCTGCATCAAAGATAGCTTCTATGACTGCAAAAACTCGTATTGCATGAATGAATATGAATATTTTAAAGTGTGAATATATCAACATTACACCCTGTAAAAACCAACTTTTTTATCAAATGAAGGAGAAGTTGAATTGAGGCGCAAGTCTAAAACTCTCCATTCACAATCGAAATCCATTTTTAAGGGACCCTATTGCCACAATATGAGAGAAGGACAAATAGGTGGGACAATTTTGCTTCAACAGTTGCCATTAGTGTTCTAAGTAGAATTTTTTTTTTTTTCACATTTAGTAAATAGATGGAAACCGAAGGAATAAAAAATAAAAGTTATCTGGAACGCTCACTAACAACTTGAATGCTACTTCCCAACTCATACAATTTAATGTTCTAAGAATGTTTTTCTATAAGAATTTACATTTCACAACTACATTTGCTTCAATCTCTTTCTATGTACTGGTTTGCCCTGGACCTGTTTAGGTAACTCTTCATCTGGTAATCCAATTTCAAACCCTTCTACTTGTTCTCTATTTATAACATCTTGATACATTGGTAGAAACAGACTTTATCATCTCTTATAGTCTTGGTTCAAGAGAGAATTTATTGGTCAAGAAGAAGATCTCTAAAGAGGGTCTCTTCTCTAACATTAATGACAGGAGATACATTAAATTCTGTTAGATATTAGAAACTCATAAATTTATTGGATAAATTTCTATTATAATTATAGAAAAAAAATACACCCATCTTATATAATGAAAAATATTTATATAATATATATATATATATATATGGGATATTTTTATTCATTCTCATGTCATACTTTATGTATTGTGAAATTCTTTAAAGTTATTAATTGTGCCATTAAATAAATTTGAGTTAATGTTAACGACGAAGAAGAAGTAAAATATCTTAAATTTGATATTTTTTTTATGAATTAGATTCAATTTTGTATTGAGTAGCAATATTATATTTACTAACTTTTTTTATAAATGTTTATAGATATATAAATCCTGATTATTAATTTAAATAATTCAAAATAGTATTTTAAATATATATACATATATATTCATTCATGTCGTCTTGTTCTACATTTTGACTATCGTAAGAGAGAAAAGAAATTTTCATTTAAAGGTTTATTATTCTTTACAGGAAGGAGCCGTCCAGTTTTATAGTCACCAGAAAACACAACTGCCTATTAAATAAGCAATAGAAAACAAATAAAAATAAAAAATAGAATAAAACATAAAAGCTCCCTTCAAGCTAGATGGTATATGTTTATCAAACCTATATAATGAGATTGAAGTTTGCTGGTTCAAGGAGGTTTGACAGCTTGTTGGGAGGAAGATAGAGAAAGCAAATGGAAAAGTTTGGCAATTTTTCACTGACAATTAATCTCTTTTCGTTCATTCATGAAATGTTAGATTTAAAGCTATATGTCTTGTTGAATGATTATTACAATACACAACAGCTGGAAAATGGATAACAACTTGTAAATCATTTAAAAGATACTGAGGACGATATTTGGCTTTTGATGATGAACATGAAACAATGGACTGCTTTTTTGATTTCTAGCATACGAGGGATGATTCCATGAACACCTAAAAAGCTATAATTGATCGTGTAATTTGTGGGCATGTTGCTCAGTCAGAATCTGAGAAACCTTAAACCTTTTAACTCAAGGCTGGAGTTACTGAGAAGAAAAGTCATTGTCTAGGATTTTTGTGATGTACCTCAAAACCCCTTGAGCAGCATTAAGATGAGTCATGGTAGGTGCATGCAATCAAATATAATAACTTACCAATCAAATGCTAATAGACATTTATATCCTCCAAAAAGAGTGTATTCTTCACACATTTGCCTATTATCTTTGGTTATAGGAGTGGCGCAGGATTTAGTATCAAGAAGTCCAGCCTTTGTAAGAATATCTAGAACATATTTACATTGTGAAACATGTATTGCTGCACTGGTCCGAGCCACTTCAAGACTAAGGAAGTGTTTGAGCTTCCCTAAATCCTTTATTTTGAAAGTATTATCTAAAAGATGAGTAACCTCTTGTATTTCCAAAAAAAAGGAGTTTCTTGAAAGGATGATGTAATCAACATATACAAGCAAAACGGTGAAAGAACTAGATGTTTTCTTTGTGAATAATGAATAATCAGCGGTGGATTGAACAAAATCAATACTTTTGAGAAAATAAGACAATTTAAAAAACCATTGTCTACTAGCTTGTTTTAAGCCATATAATGATTTTGTAAGTTTACATACCTGACCAGTTTTAAACACAACAATTCCTGGTGATGGAAGTATATAAACTTCTTCATTTAAATCTCTATGTAAAAAAACATTATTTACATCTAATTATTTTAAATGCCAACCATAAATAAAAGCTAATGCAAGAAGTAACCTGATTGTTGGAGAAAAGTATTTATGTAATCTATGCCTTCAAGTTGGGTAAACCCTTTGCAACAAGTCTTACTTTATGTCTTTATATCTTTCCATCAGCATTATATTTTATTCTAAAAACCCATTTACATCCAATTGTTGTTTTCCTTGTGGTAGATATATCACAATCCAAGTCTGATTTTGTTTTAGAGTTTCAATTTCTTTTAGCATAGCTTCTTGCCACTCGAGTACCATGGCAGCTTCATGGTAAGACTTTGGTTCTTCATTGGAAGATATGGCCAAGGTGTAATGAAATTTCTTTGCAGATAACCTATCATAGTTAATAACAGAAGAGATAGGATAAACAATGTGTTAAGAATCAACAATTGACCTAGTAGATATATTAATGTGATAATCTTTCTAGTAAAACATCTAACATTCTGAGAATTCTTATTATTATCAGTTATGTGGCAATGTTGTTCATTGATAATTTTATTTGCAATGTTGTTCATTGATAATTTTATTTGAAATTGGCTCAAGTAAAAAATTAAAATTATTTTCAATTTTTTTTATTTTTTTTTTGTATTAGAGTCATCATTCATCACATATGAAATAACATTTTTCATAAAATGTAATATTCCTATTAACAAATATCTCTGTACTGTTGATATCCAAAACTATATAACCTCTAGTGTCACTTTTTGTATCCAAAGAAGACACCTTTTCTTGCTCCGGGATCAAGCTTGGATTTGTTTCTTTCAATGGTAGAAGCAAAACATAAAGAACCAAAAACTCTTAAATCATGTAATTTTTTGGTAATTTATCATAAAACAGTTCATAAGGAGAGTTTATCCATAAAACAACATATGGAATTCGATTTATCATATGCACAACATGTATAACAACAAAAGACTAATAAGATTATGATATGTTGGATTGGAAAAGCAAACTTCTAGTAACATTAAGAATGTGTTGATGCTTCCTTTTCACTACAGAATTTTGTTGTGGTGTCTCTATACAACTAGTTTGATGAATGATACCCAATCTATTATATAAATCTTTGTATGCAAATTTGCTCCCATTATCAGACCATATTATTTTAACTCTAAAAGTAATTTTGTATCATATTTATAAAACTAGATATAACTTCCCTAGTTTCAGCTTTGCTTTTAATAAGAAATATCCAAGTATAGCGGCTAAAATCATTTACAACAGTTAGAAAAAATTTATGCCCATGAATAGATGAAATAGCACAGGGTCCCTAGATGTCAACATGAATCATATCAAATATATGTTCAGAACGATTATTACTAGGTGGAAAAGGCAGTTCGTGCTATTTAGCACAATTGCATGTATCACATATGTTATTTTCTTTAAAGCAAATGTAAGGATGAACAACAGCAGTATATTGATGAATTTTATCAAATAGATGCCTAAGTCTGAGATGCCAAATGTCTTTATTACAAGTTTTGTCCTTGAAATCAACAACATTCACATAAGCTTCTTGTTCTGGTATTTGTAGAAGATATAATCTTTCATGTAGTTTAGCTTGACCAATCATTTTCGATGAAATCATGTCTTGTATCTGACATTGCTTGTGGGAAAATATTAGTTTATAGTTAAGAGATTCAATAATACGCTGAACTGAAACAAGATTAAAGGCAAACTCTAGGACATATAAAACATCATAAAAAAAAATATTTGATAACTTAATGGTTTGAGAATATCTAGTTGTAACATGGGAATAATTAGGTAGCTTGATAAGTACATGTTTTATCTTGAAAAAACTTGTAAAATAAGATTTTGAAGTGACATGATCAGTGACTCCTATGTCTAATATCCAAGAACTTTTACCTTTCTCAGTTTCTCAAAAATAAACTCACCAATGAAGTTGTTGACTTTGGGATTAGACTCCACTTTTGAATCTTGAATAATCTTCAAGATTTTCTACACTTGATCTTATGTAAATTGGATATCCTCTTGACTCTCTTGGTTGATGTTATCAGTTTTATCAGTGACATTGACATTCTTATTATGATTAACAACACTGTTGACAACACGATCACGATCATTCTTTAACTTGTACCAAGGAGGATATCTGTGTTTCAACAAACATTCATCAGTCGTATGATTCATCTTATGACAATGACTACACTCTTTATCATAATTTGGATTCTTATCCCTTCCTTTACCTTGTGCTTTCCAAGTTCCATTGTTCTTGTCCTGTTTCTAGTTTCATTGATTTCCATAATTCATCAAAATCTTGTTTTCAAACACGGTGTTACCTATTAACTGTCTTTCGTGTTGTAAAACAAGAGAAAACACACAGTTAATGCTAGGTAAAGGTTCCATAAGCAAGATTTGTGTTTTTACAGTGTCGTAATTTAGACCCTTCAAAAAACAAATAACATTTTATGATTCTTTGTGCTTGATGATAAGTGTCAAATTTTAGTACATTTTGCTTGTGAAATAGAGTGACTTTTGGCTTATAACTGTAATGTGAATTAGCATATTACCCAATTTGAGGCTTTTTGGATCTAAGATTTGTATTCGTGAGCCATGTGATTAATGAAAGAATTTGATCCCAAATTTTGTACAAATTCTAGGTTTAAAAGCATAGAGGACAGGAAAGAGTGGGGAAGGTAAAAAGAGAACTCATCCAAGAGATTTTGCTAAAAAGAAAGAGCCTTGCAGAGACTGCGTGCTTGAGCGAGTAGAAACATCCCATGCAAAAATGGTCCAGAGAGTGGGAGGTCCTATGACTAGAGCAAGGGCTAAGAAGGTAGAAGAGTCATTACAACAAGTGGTGGCAACAATCTTTGAAGCTGCAGCTCAAGAGAAAGACTTAGAGGCCATCATAATTCAAAATGTCCTAATAATTAAAGGCCAATAGGTAATAAATAAATAAATAATAAATGTCTAGGGCTGATTTCAAGACCAAAACTTTTCACTTCTTTAGGTCTCTATTAACCACAGAGGCATTTTATCTAGGTTTGTCATGTTAATAATTTATTTATCTTTTATATGTTCATTTGGATCTGAATGAAAAAGGGGCTTTTGGCTGTATTTCTTTTTAGAAGCATGAGAGATATTCATCTGATCTTATCAAGAATTCTCCAATGTGGCGATCATAAGGGCTTATCAAACGTCAATCGTTTGTGGCGTTCATCCTTTCCTTTACTTGAATCTGATCCTTGTTCTTTATTTCTTCTGTATTGTTCTTTTTTTTTCAGATTTTGTCCAATCTTTCTTAACTTCATATCTCGTGTTTTGCTAATCTTATGTCAAAAATTTAATCTTACGTTTCTGTGCAAATTTGCGCGAGGAATCACATCAAGAAAGGGGGACAATTACTGAAGAATGACCCAAGCAAACAGGTCTAGCTTAAGCTAGAACTCACTCATTAACCTAATACAAGCCAGAGGTATAAATGCAAGAGATCTTCTTAGGAAAGGACATAGAATATTCTCTTTTTGCTTGGAAGGGTACTTCTATGGCTACCATGAGTAGTTAATTTTGATTTTCTTAGGATTGAATGTAGTCTTTGAAACTCAAATGTATTTTGGATATATTTATATATGATACAATGTTTCTACTTGTTGGTGTTTTCATTTCGGGCTCAATGGTAGTTTCTATTTATTCAATAGAGTCTTGAACTTGATCTTTGGATTTCACTAGAAAGTACTTCCAAAAATCTGACTTAATTGAAAATGCTTAATACTTTGCGATGCCAGGAATGAATCCAATTTATTGACTGTGTTGCAACTGTTCTTAAGGCTGGTTAAATTGTTAAACATCTGGAGAATCAGAGTTTAGATGATTAACTTATGAATTTCATGTGTGAGGAATCAACTTGAATGATTTCTATTTGTGCAGAAACAACAAGTACTTTTATGTATCATTTATAAGTTATAAATCAATATATAAACGAGTTAGATAGATGAAGTTCAAGCCCAAGTTATTTTTATTGAGATTTTAACTTCACTGCATTCGTTAATCATTGATTTGTTTTCGTTTTCCAGCTTTTAGTTTCTTTAACTTAACAACGTTGTCTCTAAAACCTTAATACTTAGCATGTTTTGTTATTGGAATTTTAATTGGTATTATTTCTTATCTGTTAGATATTTTACTTCATACATTATATTTCTTTTGACTCTGATACACTTGTTGAATATGGTCAACCAGTTTTTGACACCATAGAGTCTTAATCAACGATCAAAACACATTTCTAGAGCTATGAATTAACAAAGACTAATCTTAATCATAGAAATACTACATGTAACTACAATCTACCTTGGTAAACAGAAAACTCAATCAAACTCTAAAAGAGATAGGAGCATAAATTAACTTACTATAAACAAACTTCTAATAAGATAGTGTTGCTCTAAATGTTACTATAAGTCCAATGATAAACTCTAATTATAAGTGGGATTAGAACTGTAGAAAAGAAAGAAAAGAAAAAAAATTATATATTAAAGTGATGATGAGTTTATAAAAATCAAACATTAATATTAATTTTTTTATTTTATATAAACTTTTTTACTTTAATTTTAATAATAAAATATTATTTCTATTTTATAACTATTTTTTAGGTCTTATAAGAATAACTCTTAGGATATGTTTGGTTTCTATGCCAATGAAGATGAAATGCTGAAAAAGTTACAATAAAAAAAAATTAATAAAATGCAAAAAAACAAGAAAAAGAACTTCCTGTAATTTTTCTTTACAAGCACGTGAGATGTGTAAAGAAATTAAACTCTTTCTTACCTTTTATATAATTAATCTTATTATAATTTATTAATATTTATATTCATATTATAATAAAATAGATATAATTAATTATATAATATAATATAATATAATAACACTTATTATTAATAATATTAATTATTAAAATAATAATAAATTTAACAAAATTATAAAATAATAATAACATTTAATGAAATAAATTTATAAAATAATAATAAAATAAGATAATTATAAAAATAAAATAATAATAATATTAATATTAAAAATTAAAAATAATAATAATATCATAAACAATAATTATAACAATAAAAATAATAAATTGTAAAATAATAATAAAAATAATAGTAAAATTAAAAATTATAATAATAATCAAAATAAATTTATAAAAAACTAATAATATTATTAACATTAATAATTTAATTTTAATTTTAACTTTTATTTTAAAATAATTAATAAACTTATAATTTCATTAATTAAAAAATTATAATTTATTAATCATACTTAACAAATTAATTATATTTTAATCTCATAATTTTATCAATTATATTCATCATAACACTCATAAATTTTCTCTTAATCTATTCATTTATAAATATATTTTCTCTTAATCTAAACACGAATACATTTTACTTATTTTAATCTCAAATCCATTCATTTTCACTTTTTAAATTCATCTCAAATAATCCATCTTCAAACAAAAATGTTAATATGAATTAGTTATCTTGTCTAGCTTTGAAAAACAAAAATGAACTACTTCGCTTCAAACAAAAACGTGATTAGTAGTGGGTATGGATTGGAACGAAAGTATCTTGTATATTTTGGTGAAGCCCAACATAGCTACAGTGGCACTGAAAGTATCTTGTCATAGTTACGTTAACAAATAACATGAATTCTCTGGAACATGGTGGAGAATTCTAGCATCCTCTTTTCAAACACCAAATATATTCCAAATTATGGTAGAACTTTCTTCATCTCTCTAAGCTAAAACACTTCCTTTCACTCTGTAGCATCCATATGGATTCTTCAAGAACCCCACATTTGTCTCTCTACACGCTATATATACGCGAGCACTTGTGTCATCGGTCATCACATGGTTGAAGACACAAAATTGCATTGCAGTACCAAAGTCCAATAAGTCTCTACTATTAACCATCACTGTCTGCTTCTACTTACTGATACCGGAAATGAGGCTCCAACAACTCATTGTGTTCCTGTCGTTGCTCTTTGTTGCCAAAGCAAACGGCTCTCTGCTACCATTCGATCCTCCCAGAGGCGTTTTGGCCGAGCTCTTGTCCGATCGCTTCCCAGACCCGTTTCACGTGCTGGAACAAATTCCATTTGGGATCGACAAAGATGAGCAATCCATGGTGATGTCACCTGCGAGAGTGGACTGGAAGGAGACCCCAGAGGGGCATGTGATAATGGTGGACGTGCCGGGGTTGAAGAGGGAAGAGATAAAGATAGAAGTGGAAGATAGGGTGCTGAGAGTGAGTGGTGAGAGGAAGAGAGAGGAGGAGAAGAAAGGGGATCACTGGCACAGAGTGGAGAGGTCGTATGGGAAGTTCTGGAGGCAGTTCAGGTTGCCACAAAATGTGGACTTGGAGAGTGTGCAGGCTAAGCTGGAGAATGGGGTGCTGACTTTGACTCTTCACAAGTTGGCACCTGAAAAGATCAAAGGTCCCAGGGTGGTCAGCATTGCAGGGGAGGAGCAGCAGCCACCCAAGCTCACCAAAGATGGGGCCAAGCAGGAGCTCTGAATCACTTGCTGCTCAATCATCATGTCATCATAGCAAAATAGTTTGTGAAGTCTGTGTTTAATTTGTGAATAAAAGGGTTCCACCAAACACCTTTGGTGGAATGTTACTTCTTCATCTTTCATGATCATGAGTGTGTCCACCCTAATACTAATCCATGAGGACTTTTCTTATTCTATATCATCTCTTCAACTTTTATTTTCTTACAAGTTATGTTTATAGACTAATATTTCAAGATACTTATTAGTAATGTGTATATTAGGTTTTTCATTAAATTGGGATAATTTTTTCTTAAATTATTAAAATATGTAAAGAGAAATTTTTTATTATGTTTTTAAGTAAGTGGTTATTAAGATTGATAATTTAAACAAGAGAAATTATATTTATGTGACAGAGAAAATTTAACACAAAAATTGGATTTTTTTAATATAAAAATAAGTAACTAAAGTCATTATCATGTAATAACTATTTTTATTTTAATCATTTAAACTGAAATTATCAAATTGTAACAAAAGTTATCACTTCTCTTTTAGTTATTTAAACTGAAATCGTTAAATTATAACAGAATTTTTTAATGATTTCAGTTTAAATTATTAAAACAGATCAATATTAATGATAATTCCGTTAATTAAAGTTTTACGAAGTGTATAAATTTTGTTTATTTGAAGTTGATACTTTCGAGGTCGATTTACGTCAAATCGTGTATATTACGTTGTATAAACACTTCTGCAAAAGCAACCATAATGGTTGTTTCTGACTATTTCTTTGGAAAAATTGTATTTATAATACAGATATATTTTTTAATTTTCACTTTTATTATAAATATGTAAATAATTAAATTTAAATAATAGATATAATAATTAAAACAATAACATTAACAACTGAAAGAAAAATAAAAACAGATGAAATATATAATTATACGCCGTTTTCTTTCTTTTATCTTTGGAGATACTTTTACTTCCTTATTATTTTTATTATTAAAAGAGTAACCGATTAGATAAATGGGATTAATAGTAGGAACGGATATCGAAGCTGTGTTTCTTATCCTATTGCTTCGTTAATCTTAATCCCAACCCAAGCAAGAGGCTTTCACTATGTCTCGAATCTTCTCTGCATGGAACAAGAAGAAGCTGCACCTCAGTTTCTTACCCAGTTTCTTCTCTTCTTCGCACACCACCAGTAATGGGCTTTTACGGCCCAGAACTCTCCGACTGTACTGTAGCAGCAGTGGGGAGCCACCGCAGGATTGGCCTCAAGACGCTGCCGTGTCTTCGCAAACTCCTTTTAGTGTTAATTTTGTTCGGGCCTCCTCTGGGCCCCGCCAAGAGAACACTGGGTGGGTCGGAGGCTCCAATTTGGGTAGGGATTTTCCAACGCCCAAGGAAATCTGCAAGGGTCTCGATAAATTTGTTATTGGGCAGCACAGAGCCAAGAAGGTGCTCTCTGTAGCGGTTTATAATCACTACAAGAGAATATTCAACGGGTTTGTTTCTTTGTTCTTTGGCTATCGTAGTTTGTTCTTTTGTTGCGGTAATTGTTTGTTTGCTATGACTGAATGGTGGTTTTATCACTAGGTCAGGGGAAGTTGCGGGAACCTCCGAAGGATTGGATGATGACGATAATGTGGAGGTGGAAAAGAGTAATGTTCTCTTGATGGGTCCTACTGGTTCAGGTATATCATATTTTTACGTTCATTACAACTATTTTTATTTATTCACTGAGAATTATTAATGCATATTATAGTTTCTGAAATTACTTCATGTCTGCTACGCTAATCTAATTTCGATCATATAGGGAAGACATTACTTGCGAAAACATTGGCTCGTTTTGTGAATGTCCCCTTTGTCATTACTGATGCAACTACACTAACGCAGGCAAGTATGTATTCTTTCACTAGGTCGTGTTATAGTTGGGCAGGAATGAGTTAAATGATAATAATGGATGCAGATTTTTGTGCCTGATATGTGAGTTTTCTAGGTATTGATTTTATTGAGTGATAAGATGTTGTGCTAATTGGAATACAAGTTTTACTTCTAGAATGTGGATGTTCATATATTATTATTTGGTATATTATCTGTTTGTGATTTGTTTCCATGGTTGACTCATGGTGGTTTCTTTGTCCTTGGACAAAAGTTTTGGCGTTACTGATCTGAAAGGGGAAATTTTCTAATTTGCAGGCTGGTTATGTTGGAGAAGACGTTGAGTCAATATTGTATAAACTACTTGCGGTATGTAATTTGTTCTGTATAAGTATGATGCTGTTTGAGCAAATTATCAATTCTCTGAACAAATTGAAATGAACAAGCTTTCTTGTTCTTTAAAAATCTCCACCCTCTGTCCTAAATATACACAGCATTTACAAGCATATATCTCAATTTTTCCACATTTGACGAAAACCTTTACCTTGCTTCCCATATTTTTTTTGGGCTGATTTATGTGCCAATGTTCCCAAGGTTTGGTGCCTCTCATTGTTTCTAGCAGATAATTTTCGTGTAGAGGAAGCTAGTGATAGTTTGACTTAAGCTTCTCGTCAATTGTGGCAAAGGATTGTCCATGGTCTTTGTATGTTCTATGCAGATGCATTAAGCACACTTTTTTTTGTCATAATTACTGCTATGTTCATATTACATTTGCTTTCGTTTCAATCTGTGTGATTGTTGGAATACTTTTCCTATTAAACTGTACTTATAATTTTAGGTTTTCAGAAGATATTTTGTGTTTTTAGTACTACTTGCCATCTCTTCATTATGAATTGGTTTTTCCCATATAGGCAGCAGAGTTCAATGTTCAAGCAGCTCAACAAGGGATTGTTTACATTGATGAAGTGGACAAGATAACTAAGAAGGTTCTTTTCTAATTTAATTGGATAAGTTCATAAATGGCCTTCCACTATAGCTTTAAGTTTTTAACCGTTATATTTACAGGCTGAGAGCTTGAATATTAGCCGAGATGTTTCTGGTGAGGGTGTTCAGCAGGCATTACTAAAAATGCTGGAAGGAACTGTAAGTAAAATAATTCCAAAATGTAGTTGTTGATAATTGGTTTCCTTCTTTGTAAATGAAGTCCTAAGTGAACTCATTGAGTGCTATGTACTTGTCTCTAACTAATTTAATAATTACCCTTAAATGATGACAGTAAGAAGGTAGCAACTTTTATATTCTGCACCTAAATTTTTCAAAATTATAAGTAATTGCCTTGCTTAGGTTATCTCAGTAATTCTATTTTGATCTTTTATTCATTCATATATGCAAGGTTTTTTTAACATATCACCAATGCATTAGTGGTATTGTCCAATATATAACCAAAAACAGTATATTCTTTTGCTTGCTGAGATCATAGTTTTGAGATTCAAAGAACTGTTTATGGGGACTATTCATTTGGGGGATGCTGGCTTCTTTTATTAATTAAGGAAAGTTGTATTGTAGAGATTTAAGACCGACAATGTTGTAATGATAGTATTAATTGTTTGTACTAAAGGTTTCTGAAAAAAATAATTAGTTATGTGCTGGTTAGTACCATTCTAATAGATAGTATCCTGAACTTGGAATGCTTTCTTATTGTCTAGATAGTAAATGTCCCTGAGAAAGGAGCAAGGAAGCATCCACGGGGTGATAACATACAGGTATGTTGTCTTGGAAAGTGTAACATTTGTCATTTGTTTCTTGCTTGTTCTTTGATATGATATGATTTATGAAATTTCTTGCCTGGTATTATTTTGGGGCCTTCTTTGAACCTGAACACTTCAGAATAATGCATTTATATTTTGGGGAGACTGCATTTATGTTTAGAATTATCATTTTTAAAGACCTTACCGTCACCTAATTAACATAAGAGCACTAATACTAGATACATCAGAGGTTATAGGTGCTTGGAGGATAATTAGGAGAATGAAAATGTAAGATGCGTCAAAATTTTGTAAATGTTAGTTAGCTTCAATGATCACTTATTCACATAAATCTGCATATGGTTCTAAATCATTTAGTCATTAATTGCATGACTGTCCACTCATGTTTTATGACATGTAGATTGACACGAAGAACATTCTCTTTATATGTGGTGGAGCATTTGTTGATCTTGAAAAAACCATTTCCGAGAGGTAATTTTTTCTTTTTTGTCTGGAAAGAATATTTGTTCACAGATGTTCTGCACATGTCTTGGTTTTTGGTAGACTTCTCATCTAAGTTTGATTTTTGAAAACAAGCAGACGGCAAGACTCTTCATTGGTTTTGGAGCACCAATCCGTGCCAATATGAGAACTAGTGGAGTTACATATGCTGCAGTAACATCATCTTTACTTGAATCGGTGAGAACTGATTATGGTTATCTGACTGAATTTTTTTATTCACCTTCCTGGAAAACTAGATAGGTATATACTTTGATCAATTCAAGCTAATATAAATCATGCGCTTTAGCTATTCTGTTGTGCACTTTCCATACTTCTACAGCAGTAGAGAAAAATACAGAAGTTAGAGAATAATATTGTTGTAGCCAATAATCTTCTAATAGTAGCATCATAATTTTCAGGTGGAAAGCTCTGATCTTATTGCATATGGTCTCATCCCAGAGTTTATAGGACGGTTTCCAATCTTAATTAGCTTGTCAGCTCTAACTGAAGACCAACTTATGCAGGTATTATAAGCATTGTTCAAATCTTAGTTGTTATTGTAGCTTTTCCTGCTTTCACTAGCAGTTTAGTGCACTAAGGTCTGACTCTGCTTGTTGTGGTATTATGATCATTCTGTTTGCTCACTCATTGTTCACGTGGGTGCACACGTATGTATATAAAAGGCTGAGAAACCTTATGGTCTTTTTAAGCCTTACAGAGGCATTTAATTTCTATGAATATCCTCTACTGTATTCTTTTTATATTATGTTTTCTTAGAAAAGCTAGAAGTTAATATGGCCATTGCTATTGGATTTAATAAGTAATATAATGAGTGATTATATGGCCATCTGACACGTGCATGCTCTTGGTTCATGTTAGTTCATAGGGTGCAAAAGGAACACAAAATTAGGGTAAGGATACTGCAGTCTAGAATTTATATGTAACTTAAGGGTATCATTTTGTTAAGATCTCCTCAGGTAGCACTAGAGATTCTTTCCAGTGGACTTATAATTTATCATCTATATTTTACTTTTAATTGAATAAAAAGAAGTGTGTGATTGGTATTGAGAAATCTGATGTTTCTCTGGACATGCTGCTTGCATTGGTGTATGTTAGTTTAAAATTCTAACTTCTTTTTCTTGTGGAATGTTTAGTTTTAAGTTAAAACACCAAGCCTATTTTTTAGTTTAGAATAAATTTCTTTTGCATGGATATCTGGCCATATAACTACTGAAATGTTGATTTTACAGGTTCTCACAGAACCAAAAAATGCTCTTGCTAAGCAGTACAAGAAGTTATTTGACATGAATAATGTAAGAAGTTCTCCATTACTCCTCTCTCTCAAATACACATTTTTGTTGTTGTCAGAGTTACTTTGAGTGTATGTGGTGTAAAAACCCAAGCAGTTATTGCTATATCTGGATCATCCCAACCAACTACCATTGGGTATTTAAAGAAGTAAATTATTCAAACTTTAACTTGGTTGAATTGAAGGGAAATTGACTAGTTGCCTATGGTTGACCTAATCTAATAATAATTCATGATATATCTTTTCTTTCAAACTATATGATTATTACTTGGTTTTCTCCCTTTTTTTCCCATGACACTTGCCACCTAAAGTAAAATTCTTGCTTCCCTTATTTCTTTCCCTAACATTTTTCTTCACCTATTTTGGCTATGGTTGACTGTAACTTTCTTGAGTTGTTGGCTGGTGATACTTTTTACCATTTTATGTAAGTGTAAAATGTTGAAATTTCATATGGTCTAGAGATAAAGTCAAGTTGTCAAGTTAAAATATGTAAGTGGAGGCAAAATTTACCTTACATGCATATGTTTTGTAATGTTGAGTTAGGTTTAAAACTCATTTTCTAATATGGTACGAGAGCTTATTCGTGTGAGGTTTGTTAGATTTATTATGTTACTTGTTATCGGGTTCTATCAGACCATTCACAAATATCTAGTCTCATGCTTGAGATGTCTGGTCCTTGGTGTGAAGGAGTGTATTAGAGATTCTATATCGACTAGAGATAAAATTAAATTACAATATATAAGTGAAGGTAAACTTCACCCTACAATCTGTTGCACTATATACGTGGGGGTAAATCTAACTTTACAATCTAATTTTGTAAGGTTGAGTTGTATTTAAAACCACTTCCTACTAGTGAGAACAGACTAGAAGTCTTCTTGAAACCCTCGAGTGATCTAGTTTTGTAGTCTTTGATACAATATGGTGTTGTTATCTGCTAGGTAAAACCTGATCTGCTTGTATCAGAATCATTCAAGCAACTCCCTTCTATCCTTTCACCAATTTGAGTTGTATGAGTTTTTATTATACTTGTTGTGCAAGCGAGTAATGGGGAGTGGGGGCAGTTAGAGGTAAATTTGTCTGAAACTTCATCCCTAAACTTCAGGTAAAGCTACACTTCACAGAGAAAGCTCTGAGATTGATTGCAAAGAAAGCGATGGCCAAAAATACAGGTGCCAGGGGTTTAAGAGCCCTACTGGAAATCATTTTAACAGAAGCTATGTTTGAGGTATGAAACTGTCTTTTATATTTTAAAATATATTTGTCTTCAAGTATCTTGGTCTCTCGGATCTTTAACTAATACATCGAATGCTTGCATGCACCAGATTCCAGATGTTAAAGCTGGAAATGAATCGATTGACGCGGTTGTTGTTGATGAGGAGTCAGTAGGATCACTAAATTCCCCTGGCTGTGGAGGAAAAATTCTTTGTGGAGATGGTGCTTTAGATCTGTACCTAGCTAAGATGGAGGGTTCAGTGGTATGATATTACATCTGAATGCATGTCTGTTATTGCTTTTATTTTTCCGTGCTTGCTGCCTGTCCGAGTTGCCTTGTGAATACAGATGTTTTCATTCATTTGCAGCACTGATGCGCTGAGAATGTTGTATAGGTGATTTTGACCCAATTTTCTTCATGTCTTGTAGGTTAACCATGACGTAGCTGAACCAGACTTACAAGAGGGGGAATCAGAGATTTCATCAAGAGCTATGAGCATGTAATATTATACTTTGCACAAAGGTGTATACATTATTATTCTCATGGTTATCTGTAAAAATAATATTCATAATTTGCTGTAATTATCCTTTGTATAATGCTGTAGCTTATGTTTTAAGTTCATTGAGTAGGAAGGATTTAGAAAAATGAAGGATATAGGTTGCTAATTTAGGCAGCACGCCATCCAATATTTCAAATTATTTTGATGAAAATCAATTGAGTCCATCTTCTCATACTCTCTTTCTAACATTTTCTTATTGGTTAAAATCCGCGTCTCGCTGATTTGGAAACGAAATACACTGTATTTGCATAAATTTAATCTAAATAAATAGAACATGTTGGAAAAAAATGTTAGAGAACAGTGTTATCAATTATCGAAGAATCAATACCTGAATACATCAAACTGATTACATTATACGATTTATCTGCCCCCTCAAACTCATTATTTTGACGAGAGTTGAATTATTGATGTATCACACGAAAAGTTGACGTCTTGATACAAATGCAAAAAAATCTAAAGTGTTCAATGATAATTTATTCGATGATGTAGATTAACTTTCTTGTGTTAGACCCATATATTTTATCTAAGTGTTCAATATGCATAGAAGGAAAAATAACTTGGTTATTATCCATAAACGAGAAAAATAAGCCATTGGTTATAAGAGGCTTTTACGTTCGGTTAGTATAACAGATGAGAGAGGGAGAGGTAAGAAAAGAGAAGAAATATAAAGTTGTGGTTTGGTTGAACAAATGTGTGGACGAAGAGAAGAAAAAAGAGCGGGTCTCATCATAAACTTTTAACGCAAAGAGCTTAAGAAATGTATCCAAAGCAACACAATACGTTATGTTGATAAAATGAAAGAGATTGTAGTATTTTTATGATCGTAATATAATTTTTATTTTTTCACGACCCCACTCGGTTGCATCAAACTCTCACAGAAAGATTCTTGCTAAAAAAGACTTGATTATATTGTATAGAGACACCAATAACAGAAGCTAGAAGCTGATAATGACCGAAAAAGAAAAAAATGCAATGAATGAATTCCTTCAAAGTTTGAGGGAAAAGTTTACAAGGCTAATTTTTTTAACCCTCAAAAGTATATAATACTTTTTTTAATCAATAAAAGTATTGAAATTAAAAATTTATCACTGTAAGCAGAATATGTCTGTCACGTTAGGTCTTAAATGGATAAAGGTTAAGTTAATTTTATTGATGTTTCACCACATCCTCCACCATGTCGTTGTTGTCAATTTTAATTATTACAAAAGATATATAGTTTCACATTTTCTATATCACATATTTGAAAAAGGTTTAAACAGTTTAAAAAATATATTTTTACTTTCTTGAAGCAATATAGATGATTTCTAAAAGTCTATCTTCTTTGTTCTTATGTATCCATTCTTTTTCTTCCTTTTTGTGATTGGCCTCCTTTCCATTTTGTACTCATACCCAATTGGTGTAGGACTCTTTATCCATCGTTTGATTAATAGATTTCATTGGATAATTTTGGCTTCTAGGATGTGCTTATAGACGCTCATTATGAAAGAAGGAAAAACAAATTGGTTATTATTGATAAACAGAAACAACAATTTCAAGTCATTGGGTATAAAATATCAAAGCTCTATAACACAAAAACTGACATAAGAATGAATGGCCGATCCTGTGGACTATGAAATGTGGAAGATAGTCTAGTTGGCTTTAGAGCTGGAAATAAATTTGGCAGCCTCTGCGGCGGTTGGAAGTGCAGGAATTGCACCCTTCTGTATTGTACACATTGCTCCACAAGCATTCGCAAACATCAAAGCCTCTCTCAGTTTTTGTTCATTCTGATCCAATAAAACAATAAGATGTCAGCCAATGACAAGATAACAAACTCTAAAAAGGCTTCAGCCAATGAGAAGATAACATTCTACAGTGTGTGTGAGTGAGAGATAGATACATCAAATATGGAAGTGTCCCTGGCCACAGCTGTGAGAACTGCACCAACAAAAGAATCACCAGCACCAGTTGTGTCAACTGCCTTCACTGAAAATCCATTTATCCTTCCTTTGAAGTTCTACAGTTAAACAATATACGTCAAATTCAGATTGCAGTATATCACAACATAAAAGGGCATCTACCTGAAATGCGTATCAACAAATAAATCCTTATGACAAACGAAAGTTAAAATCTTTAACTTCATAAATGTAACTATCCAGTACTAAAGATCAAATGAGTTATCTCGGTTTCCTTCAGAAAATGCTTTATTGAATCAATTTTGCCAGACAATTTTTCAAAACATGGTGGGTACTGGACGGTACCTTAGTGAAATATCTGCAACCCTTCTCTCCATCAGTGACAAGAAGCATCTTCAATCTGTCGTGCCACAGAGACAGCACAACATCTTCCTTCTCAGAATCACCTTGTGTCAGAAATTGAACTTCGTCATCACTCACCTACATATACAGTGAGCAATTTATTTGTACAATCATTTGGTTATATTACAGCAAAAACTAGACACTTTGAGGTAAGAATTGACATCAGAAATCCTCTTGTTCTACTATTTATTAACAAACTCAAAAGAAAAAATAGAATAAGTTCGTGATCTAAATAGCTTTATTATGTTACACACCCTTCACAATGTTCTAGGCTTCTAGAAAGTGCAATGAAAACTTGAAAAAGTTGTACCTTGATGAAGTCCGCATCAAACCATATGCTCTTGATCCCAGATCTAGCAGCCTCCTGAGAAGGCCACAAGGGCAGCCTCACATTTGGATCATAGGAGAGCAAAGCACCATTATCTCTAGCAGCTTTCATGGCAGCCATGTGAGCTGATCTGCATGGCTCTGATATCAGGCTAATGGATCCATAATGAAATACCTTAGCCTGCTTGATCAAACCCATATTCAATTCTGACTCCGCCAGCAACATATCTGCACTGGGATTTCTATAAAACATGAACTCCCTCTCTCCATCCTTCCTCAGTGTCACAAAAGCCAAAGCAGTTCTTGCCTCCGTATCAAAGCAAACACCATCAGTGTTCACATTGTTTTTCCTCAAAATATCCACTAGCATCCTTCCAAACTCATCATCTCCCACCTGTAATAGAAATTATCAATCCTTCATTAAGCAAAAAGGATATTAAAAAACCCTGATAATGAATAATCTCAATGCTAGATGGGAAATGAATGTTTGTAGAAATCAAGAACCTTGCCAATGAAGGCAGCATTGCCACCAAGTTTAGCTATGGCACAAGCAACATTGGCAGGAGCACCTCCAGGGGCTTTGATAAAAGCATTAGACTCAGCCAAGGAGACACCAGCTGTGTCAGGAACAAAGTCGATGAGCATCTCACCGAATGATATCACTAATGGATCTGCTGAGCCTGACATCTCCTCCTCTTTCTCTATGTTATCGCTTCTCTTGTTGATGTTTGTGTTTTAGTTTGACAGAAACAGTTTGAGGGCCAAACCTTAACAATGCTACACCAGATGGCATATCCATGATTCAACGTAGGTTTAGGAGTAATAGTGGAGTATTTTTGTTTTGTTTTTACTTGTTTATATCCAAGTATAGACTATTGTAATAAGTACATCTTATAAGTTAATTAGAATTCACATGTATTTAAAAAATTATACTATTTAGTGATAGATTATCACCTATTATAAGATTGTTAAGTTTTAGAATAATTAGTATAGAAGAATATCTATGAATCATTTATAATTGATTGAGCATACTTGTTACTAAAGTTAAATTCCAAATTTATTGTTTTTATTTTAATAATAAACTCTATATTTGATTAGTTCCGAGTAAATAAAACCAAGACATTTGTTAATAAAGTTTTTAAGAAATTTAAGGGTGCTAATAAAGTTCCATGTGGATTTCTGATAATGATTAATTAAACATTCAAACTTTTTTCTGTTTAAATACCAAAGTATTATAAAGTTGTGAGGACTTGAATGCAAGAAGATGGCAATAGAAATGTTAGGTACTGAATAAAAAAACTGACAAAGTCAGTTCGAAAGACCTGAAATAGGGCACGAAGCTTGATCCGAGAATGAATGCTTTTGAAGAGGAACAATAAAAACCACCACACAATTTAATGAAGTAGCCATTGTTCCTTAAATTCGGGTTCACATTTTCATACCATACCCATTCTTATAGGGAATACTATTTTGGAGGTCTCAAAGGAGACATACCCTCCGTTAAATAATCATTAAATGTCATTGCTCCTATGGATAAAGCGAACTTTAATTCAAGGAGACTCCTGTGACCCTAGTCCAACTCATCTTGTTGGGTCATTGATATTAACGAATTCCATTCTTAATGCTGTGTTACTAAACCAAGTGAAATGGAGAAAAAGCATGAGAAAAACAGAAGAAAGGAATAACATCTTCAAAGCTAAATACCAATCCAAAGTCCTCATTAATCCAACTACATCACCAAGTCATGAAATTCCTGTTTCTTGTTCATGATAGGCACGGTTTGTAGGATTTATTCAAACTTATAGTGCTTGTCCACACCAACAGATACATCCCAAGTGCAACTCATCCCTTTGGGAAACACTACCAAGTCACCAGCAGCAATTTCAACTGATTCAGTTGACCCACTAGGAAAGACCTTCACTTTTCCTTCCAGAAGATAGCAAGTCTCTTTGGCTTCATATGTCCATGGGAATTTGCTTGGAGGGCATCCCCATCTGTTATGCATCAAATGTTGCCACACCGAATCAGAGAGAGATCAAATGCATTTGAAACAACAAAAAAATCATGAAAGCTTCTAGTAGTATATATCTTGCAACTTCTATATTGGAGTCAACTAAAGAGATAGCTTCTTGCAGCCTAATTTGTTAATTAAGGTAATAGGCATATAAGAACCTCATAAAGGTGTTTGCTATGATTTCTTCAGTCATTCACAATACAGACAACTAAACATAATCAACTTCAATCCCATGGCACAAATATAATAACAGGCCATGAAAACCTTGGCACATAGCATGATTCATTCATCAAAAAATGAATCCAAAAATCTTAATGGAAATCTCATAAGAAAGACAAAAGGAGCCACAAATCACCACTCAAATAACTGAAATAAAATGGGAAAAAGAAATTAAAGAAAAGTAGTATTACTTGGGCCATTTCCTAACACCCAGTTGAGTGAGCTTGGACTCAGGAGGGTTTCTCTCAATCTTGATGCCCAGTTTCTCTATGACAGTTGTCATGCTCTCTGCTCTTGTTGTTAAGTGCACTCTCCTCCTTGTTGGAACTCCTCTACTTTGAGGAACACTTGAGTGTTTGGTTTGTGTGAAGTTGTTGGGAGATAAAGTACCAAGAAATGATGATGCCATTGAGCTACCTTGCTTTGTCGAACACTTTTCTGATTCCTCACAATTTCTATAAATTTATCTTTTGTTTTAGTTCACTCATTTTTCATCTTCTGCACTCTCTAGACACTCCAAAACTGAAAACGAAACTAATACAACAATTTTATTATCTAATAATATATCGTTACATTTACATTTCCTTTTTTTTAAAAGAAATATTAGTGTATATATATGTACCTCGAAAATATCGTTTAGAATTAGAAGAATAACTTTTATTATTCCAAATTGTGTTGGAAAAAGACAATTACTAATGATACACTTGTTAAATATTTTCTAAACGAGCCTTTTGTCTTTAATTAAAATTTGTAAAATTATATAAATACTAAAATTAATAAACCTCATTGTAATTTTATAATTTTTAATAAATAATATGTTTGGAAATTTTCCCTAATACTCATATTTTCTCCCAGAGTTTTATAAATACCATTTTTTTCATGTACATCTCAAATTTGACCGTTTTTACTTTAATTATTATATGAAAAAAATAAATTTTGTAAAATATTTACAAATTGATTTAAGATTATTATGCGACAGAAAATATTGTTTCCATTGTAGGAATCAAAGCATAAAAAATAATAAAAATAAAATTCAGTACATACTATTTTCATAATGAAACAAAATAGAAAGAATGTTGCAAGATTAAAATGAAAATAAGGTATCATATGAATTAAAGCATAAAAAAATTATAAAAAAAATTAAGCATACGACCTTTTCGTAATGTAACAAAAATAACTTGTCATAAGTACATATAACATTACTAAAAAATCGCTAGTGACAATTAATTCATTACCATTTTATTCATGTAAAAAAAATATTATTATGTAAAAATTGAGACAAAAATATAACATTAAATACATTTTTTTTTAATTTAACCTTGATTCTCTTACCAAGGAATGACATATCTTTCCTAGGTATTTTTTTTACTTTTCTTGTCTTTTGATATTTAAAAAAACATAAACAACAAATGTTGACTAACTCAAAAATATAATATCTATAATCATATTTAGGAGAGTAACAAAATATCTATTAGTACTAACTTATCTATCATCTAAATTAATAAAACGATTAACAAAAGTTCCGAAATCTGGGAATAACTTTGGCAACTGTCTAGTTATAAATTAGTATTAATATATTACAAATATTTTAAATTATTTTCTCATAAAAATGTAAGTTAAATGAATAATTTTGAAACTTTTTTATCATCTCGCTTATTAATAATTTTGAGCTAAAAAATGGCTAGGAATATCTATTTATATGTAGTTTTGTGTACGTTCCAACTGATATTTTGAGAGAAACTAATTCCTAATTACGATAAATTCTCTCAAAAAATCTTTTCTACACATAGAATAACCTATGTGAACGCATATACTTACAAACTCTAATTATTTGTGAACGTCAAAGATTTAATCATATATTATTATTCTTTTAAAAGTTAAAGGAGACATTAACACATCTTTCATTTCATTCCGCCAACTTTTAATAACTAGTCTTTTGATGGCACGGATTTTTTAAGAGTGGAATTTAATATTTTTTTAATAAAAACAATTTTTATTGCATATGAAAAAGTGACTAACTTTATGTACCATGTATGGATTAGAAAAACAATAATAACTAGTAATGAATAATAAAAACAACATAAGTTTATATATTAATCTAAATTGCCATTAATATTTTTCAGAATGGTTTGATATAATGTAATGGGTTTACTTTGGTACAAAATAATAAATATGCTGTGTGAAAAAATTCCTATATATTAGTTGTAATAAATAATTTAACATTTTTTTAGATATAATTAAATAATTGAACTTTCTAAATAAATTTAATACTTTTATAATATACAAAATAATGTATCAAAGTGATTGTAATAAGTGATAGACATTAGAAACGTTTATGGTAAAATATTTAGAAAAAGTAATAGTAATGGTAACAGTATTTGGTGAAAGTTGTAAGTAAAATATATAATACATTATGACAGGTAATAGGAACAGAAGGTATCACATTTATGAGAATAGATTTAATAATTTAGAATGTCATGTTTATTTGTTGCATGAGAGGTGCAACATGTCAAGGTAAAATAAAAAAAGTAAAATGTATAAGCCAAACTTGTAGATAATACATCCAGTTGGTAAGATTAACCAATATATGTCTCCAATGGGTTGTTCGACTGTTATATGCATGAATCTTTATCCCTTCTATCTGCAACTAAATGATAAGTTATTCATGACATAAAGCTATATACTTTTCCAATTTTCAGAAGCAAACGAATATGACATAGATACAGAAGATCCATTAGTATTTTTTTTTATACCCAACAACACCAAATCCATCCTTGGAATAAATATGTTGTTATCAATATTTTTTTCCTGTAATGACACTTGTAAAAATACATTTTTGCCCAAATCAGTAACTTGTAATCTTGTTCTATTACCAATACTATTTGCTTGATTAATATTTCTAAAAAATACATAGGTACACCCTCTTTTAACTTAAGTTGATGATTTGGTCAAGATTTAGTTTTATTTAAAAATTTTAATGTAAATCATTCATCTTGAATTTCTTGATTTTATCTTATTGACAATATATGTGTGAATTTAGATTAGCTTTTACTTCCTAATTTATTAAAGATAAAATGAAATCATTAACTTGTTCTACAAATTCCATTGTAGGACAAATTATTGCTAAAATAAAATCCAAGCCATATTATATTAAACAAAAATTAAGGATACTCAAAGTCAACCAATGATAGTAAAAGTGATTCATGGTTTTCAAGCAAGGATCTTGTTGTATGTGAAAAATATTCTCACCATTTTCATTTAAATTTATCTCTATCTCTCATTTTGGAATTCAATCAGCAAATTTTTTATATCTCTTGCACGTTCATTACATTTGATAGTATTTAATCTTATGTTGTGTGAAAAATTTAAACTTTATAATGTTTTCATGAATTAGAATAGTTTATTGTTGACTTCACAATATTGTATCTAGATCCCTCTTTTACAACAAACAAAATTTGTCCAAAATGACCTCTATGTGAAAAATTTAAACTTTGTAATTTTCTCATAAATTAGAATAGTTTATTGTTGACTTCACAATATTATATCTAGATCCCTCTTTTACAACAAACAAAATTTGTCCAAAATGACCTCTCAAAACAGTAACGTTACTATAAATCTTTTTTTATATCAAGAAGTGAAATTTAGGCCTAATTTAACCTTACAAAACCGATTTGAAAAATGAGATTTGCACCCTTTTATAAACTATTGAATGACCTCATCTCTAGTGGATGTGGGATCACTAACATATTATTATTTTCTTTATTTGTAGTTTTCAAAATATCTCTTAAGATTCTATCAAATGCTTCACATCATAATTTATTCATCATTGACGCTTCATCCCATATAATCAATTTTGTTTCAATCAAAAACCTAGCATGAAGACTTTATTTAACTATGTTGCAAGTTGATTCCTCATTTATTAACAATGGTATGCAAAATATAAAATGTGTTGTCTTTTCTTCAAGTAATAACAAAGAGGAGGATCTTGAAGAATGTATCAAAGAGGAGGATCTTGAAGCATCAGTTCCCAACGTATCTAGATATAGCATGATGGTCCCTTGTAAAGCCATAGAATGATTTCAAATGATAGCATGTCAATATGGGCCACAACACGTCCATGTGTGAGCCTTCTTGTTTCGTCTATCATAGTTTACTATGGAGACAATTTCATTTTGAAAGAAATTGTAAATTAATGCTTTACCACTATATAATCCTTATATTTTTTAAAAATAAGGATAGCAAAACATTATTAACAAAACAACAAATGAAAGTAGAATGAAAAAATAAAAAATGTATAAAAAGAAAATCAGAGAAGAAGGATTCCAAAATGAAGAAAATAATTAGAATGAAGAATGAAGAAATTTGTAGAAAAGAAAATCAGAAAACAAGGATATCAAGATGAAAATGATAGTATAAAATGAAGATGAGAGTATAAAGAAATGATTGGATTGCTACTATATACCTTTTCTTAGAATATGATTGTTTTCAAACTTCTAATAATATCTCTTTGTAATATGGTTTGTCTATTGTGCAACTCTATTTTATTTTAGAAAAGAAAAGTGAATAAGAGATAGGTGTATAACAGGAAAAATAAGTCTACATACATGTTATTTGAGGACTCTTTGTACACATAGAAACAAATTATAATTATATAAATGAGAACATAAACATATAAAAGTATAAATTATATACATAACAACGACATGTTACAATATTATGGGATTGTTCTGGTTTCGCAGGAAAGAAATCTTGTCCAAAAAACATCAGTAAACAAAACAAAAAAAATACATGTTAACACTTGTTTAATTCATACCTTTTGAATTAATGACATATTTTTAACATGTTATTTGAGGACTCTTTGTTCAAACAGAAACAAATTATAATTATATAAATAAGAACATAAACATATAAAAGTATAAATTATATACATAATAACGACATGTTACAATATTATGGGATTGTTCTGGTTTCGCAGGAAAGAAACCTTGTCCAAAAAAACATCAGTGAACAAAACAAAAAAGATACATGTTAACATTTGTTTAATTCATACCTTTTGGATTAATGACATATTTTTAACATTCATTTTGTTGTTATTTTTAGTTTTAAATAAATAATTTATAATTTTAGAAAATTTAAACATTTTAGTAAAATTTAATTAATTTTTTTATTTTAGTAAAATTAACTGATCTCTAATTTTTGATGGTTAAATTTTAGAAGTAATTAAAGGAGTTAAAAAAATTGTATAAGAAAGTTGAAGGTTGGTAAAGAATTAAAGCAGACAGGACTGTCAGGTATATTTTTGGAACATGAAGCGATTTAAGAAAATAAAGAATGAATGACACATGGACAGTTAGTTGATTTGTTCATTTAGTTAGTTTTAGTTTAGTCATAAAAAAAAGTTAGTTTTAGTTTAGTTATAAAAAAAAAGTAAAAAAAAAAAAAAACCTCAGTACCATTCTTTGCTTTATTAGTTTAGTTTTTTATTTAATGATAATTCTGTGACTTTTGCTTTTGGGTGGAATTGAAAAGTATATTAAATAGTGTTGGAATTAACTTGGCACGTCACTGGGTGTCTTTTTGTGTAGTTGTGGAAAAACAAGAGTGAGAAAAAAATAAGAATAAGGGCTTTTCTACTACTCATTTTTTTTTTGTCTTCCAGTGTCATTTCTTCTTCAAGTAAGTTCTTTAATTTTTTTTTCTATTATTTTCTCATTAGTGTGCTTCATCATTCTCATTTTCCAATTTGTTTTCTTGGTTCAGTTTCCATTTTATTGCCTATTGTTGAAATTTAGTTAGGTTACGTTTAGGTTTCTTGATGTTGTGTTCATTTTTAATTGTTTTGAATTCCAATTAGTGAATGAATGATTAATAATAGAAACAGTAGTAAGCTATTAAGAACTAATGATTTACATTTGATTTTGCAGTTATGAGATGATTAAATGATTCTTGATTTTTTTAATCTAGTTTCTTGGTTTTTCTGATCCTAATTATTTCCTTTCATTTTGATATTTAGTGATGATCATATATTTTTTAATAAGTTTTATATTTTTAGTTAGTTTTTCGGTAATGCATATGACTTCTATTTCATTTCAGTTATTGTTTTTTTATTTTAGAATTAAATTGTATGATTGATTGGAGGTTTTATTTTCTATTAAAATATATTTGATGTGGAATTGTTTAGTTGATTTTTTTTTGTGTATTTTAGATTTCATTTTTGTTTTCAATTGGTATTTCAGTTTTTAGAAGTTAAACTATGATGTTGGATATAATTTTGCTAATTACTTTAATATTCAGTTTTAATTCTGTTTAGAATCTAAGTAATTTTTTTAGTTTTATTAGTTCAATTTTAATTGTAGTCTTGATTTCAAAACCAAATTATTGAGGGTAATTTGCTAAAGAAATAAATTTTTTTAATAAAATCAATGGATTTAAGTTTTCTTTTATCTAAGTTAACCCTATATTAGATTATATAAAACTTAGTTTTGTTTTTATAACATAACACGACTAAAACGTTTATCATCGATACACAATTACTACGTTTATCGATACACAATTACTACGTTTATCGATACACAATTACTAAAGCAGAATAACTCTGAAGTTTTTCTCTGCCTCGAAGCAAATTAACTCATCCTCTTCAAAACTGTGTGAAATGCAAAATTCCTTCCATCCACTTCCAATCTTATTTTTTTTTTTTTTTGTTGAATTTCTTCTTAGCTGCTTGCATTTCACTTGCTTCAGTGGTACATGAAGAACGACATAATTCAACCTTGGTTTATCCATATATTTGGCGAATTCGGAAGTCAAATCCTACACAAAATTGTATTGTAAAATACAAAATAGTTAAGTATTACTTGGGAGGAGTAAACAATTGAATTATAAAACAATGAATTTACCAAACGGTTCGCTTGACATTGATATCTTGTTAGTGTGACGAAGAAATAGGTCACTGGTTCAGTCATGATAGGCACACGTCTCACCAGCCCTGTACAGAATAAGCACACTGATTATGTGTGGCGTTTTCCTTAAATACGTAATATTAAAACAACATTTCAACAATAAAAGGTTTCGGAATGTTAGAAGCACCAAGTGTTCGATGAATAAGAGATGCAATGTAAGTCGGGGTATGAGAGAGAGAGAGCAAGTGTAAGATTTGGATTATGAGGAGTCAGAGTGTGTGGAAAATGAGAGACGTGAAAGATTAATATTTTTAGCTCCACAGTTGCTTCATGAGCCATATGACATTCAAAGGGTAAGCACGTGTCATCCATAGAATGCACCAAATGTGGTTTTTTTTTCTCCTATTTTGGCTGTTTTGATTTAGTTTTTTCTTTTGATTTTTTTTTAATTTTCTGAGAGTGACATTTGTCCTTTTTTTTTTTTTCATTTTTTACGCCCTTGATTATATTTATAGATTTTTATAAAATTCTCGCCTCCTATCGCAGCCTATTGTTCCCTCCCTTGTTTTCATCATCCAATCTAATAGGTCATAAACTTTATTTCTGATCTCAGTCTTTTTTTTTAATCCTTTTCTCTCCCAAATCCCTCCCATTAACGGGATGAACTTTGTAATATTCATGGTTTACTTCTTATATCAATAAATAAAAATTCAGTCTCGATTTTTAAAAATAATATATCTTAATCTTTATACAAGTAATTTTATATCTGTTTTAGTATCTATTGTTAATAAAAGTTAACGTCAATAACAATAATTGACTTGATGTTGATTAGGTGTTAAGGTGATATATGTTAAGTTTTGTACTAAACATTATTGTAGGGATACATTTCCAAAAGAAAAGGAAATTGGGAGATATTTCATTTCATTTCATGTCTTCAACCAATATCATCGATTTTGAAGCTTACTCTTTGGATTTTCTTCACTTATGCAAGGGATGACAGTGACATCAGACAATTCAAATATATATATATAATAGTTCAATTTACAAATATGGCATCATTGATTGGCTCTGCGCTTTGAAATTGGGAGGGGAGAAAGATATAGGAGGAATGCCCTGTTGATTGGTGAAAACATTGTTAGGATCAAGCATAGTCTTCACCCTCACCAGTCTCTCGTAGTTACTGAGGAAGTACTTTTCACCCCAATCCCTTGCACTTTCCACACCATCTTCCACACTTGTCCTCTTCCTCACTCCAAGGTCAAAGTCCATGTAATTAACATATGCAGCCCTTGGACCAGATGAAACAAAGGGACTCATAGCATCATACAACCCTCTTATCCAATCTACATAATCACTGCTTTTCTCATTGTCAGCTTCTTTCCAATAGATCAGGTACTGTATTGTAAACAGGTTTCCTCTTCTGTGGGGAAAAGCAATTGCATCATTGCTTATATCATTCATCTTTCCACCATAAGGGTCCAGAATAACATATCCCTTTGGCTCCTTTTCGAGGATGTCTAGTGCAGTTTCTATGCCCACAAGAGGAACGTGGTTTTTCACATAATCTGATTTGGCCTTGAAATATTGTTTTTCTTGCATATACCTGTTTTTCAAGTCAGAGACCGAGGCTCCATCACTTAGGCCAGAGAAGAAAACAATTGACTGAATCCAACTCATTTCTATGCATTCTTCTTCTGTGACACCCAACTCAGGAAAAGCATGGTGTAGAATGGATATGGCACTGCCTCTAGGACCAAGATAGAAACCATTAAATGTTACTGATAAACCTTTGGTTTTAGCTTGGGGCAAACCAGCACCAACAAAGCATGACAAATAGAAGTCATCTTCCAAGTTGGGTGCCTCATATTGCCATTTCTGCACCAGATTGGCAACATCACTTTTTGTGCCTGTTCTTGACACAGTGAAACTGGTTACAACCTGTGGCACTTTCAACAACTGGATTTTCCAGGCATAAATGATCCCCCAAAGACCACCACCTCCTCCTCTAATAGCCCAAAACACATCTTCTCCCATGGCTTCACGGTCCAACAAATTTTGATCAGCATCAACGAGAAGGGCATCCACTACGTTGTCTGCTGCAAGGCCATATTTTCTAGACAACAACCCAAAACCACCACCACCAATGTGTCCTCCGACGCCAACAGTTGGACATGACCCAGCTGAGAATCCATGCTCATTGCTTGCTTGAGAGATTGCATAGTAAGTCTCTCCCAATGTTGCACCACCTTCAACCCAGGCTGTTTCTGTCTCCATGTCCACCCAAACATGGTTCAAATTCATCATGTCAATGACCACAAAAGGCGTGTCATCATCAGCCACATATGAAGTCCCTTCATAGCTGTGTCCGCCACATCTTACTCTGATTTCCATGGAACTTTCTCTACTGCATGCTACACTTTTCTGCAGCTGCTCCAAACTCCCCGGCAATACAATGGCTATTGGCTTAGGAATCACGGGTTCTGCGAACCGAAGGTTTTGGATGGAAAAATTAAGAATTTTGAAGTAATCATGGGAAGAGGGCTGGTCAAGTTCTTTGTAAGGGAGAGTGGTAAAGTTTTTGATATTGTGATTAAGCAAGCAAGAAGCCAAGTGTGTGTGTGAAGCACACGACCGGAGTGAAACTTCAAAGGATAGTAAAAGGAAACATAGAAGGCATAATCTTTTGAGGAGGTGGAACATGGCTTAAGCTTCTGAATTCTAGAACTACAAGCAAGGTGTTTTGTAATTGGTGAATAAGTAGTTTGAGTTTATGGGCATTGGAGAATGAGTAATGATAGTTTAAGACAAAAGGATGGAGAAACGTGGCAACCATGCATATGTTGTGGCCGGCCATAGTTTAATACTGGACTTTGGCAGTGGCGGAGTGGACTCTTTTTCTGGAGGGGTCCAGCAGGACCAAGTGAACTTGAACACTGATATAGAATCAATCACTCATTGAAAGCAGACAAAAACAAAAAGAAAAGAACACAATAACATAAGAAAATACTTAGGAACATCTAGTTAACAAAAATGAAGTAAGTGTGTGGGTTGCGTGAGAGAGTATACGAGAATGAATAACTAGCTGACATAAAGAGTTTGCCGGCTGAGTAAAGAACATAAATTGCCATGGCCTGCTATGTTGTTTGCTTTTATCCAATTGGTTTTGAATAATGTTAATGTCAATTCATATCAGTGTTATTTTTAGCTCTTGTTAACCAAAGCCCATGACAATCCACTGATTTAGTTTTTATCATTATACTCATGCTATTTGTTGAAACCCTATACATACAAATTGTCTTTTACTTCATTTATACAATTGGAATAATGATATATATGTAAGTATAACCTTCAATAAAAAGAAGTTAACACGAGTAAAAATGAAGAGATCTTCATGTTCAGACCTTCACAGTTCACACTTGGTACAGCAATAGAAGATGGAAAATGAAAAATAATAAATGCAGAAGTGCAAATATCATAACTTTTTTCATGCCATGCAAACGGCAATCCCAATCCAAAATACTTTAACTGCTTTCTGTCAGTACATGATCCTGACATGAAGTCAAAGGTGGGGCTAGTAGGCGGCAAATTGTGTGGTTTGAAACCATGGATATTATCCACACGCTAATGTTATGGTATATTATTCACATCTTTATAGAAAAACCTGGCCGGTACATATATTGGATTAGACCTTGTTATTAACCAAAATATAGAATTAAAATGGTGAGATATCTTTTTCAAAGAAAGATGAATTTGAGTTCATCATAAAGTAGACAAATATAAAATCCACTAGGATTGGCATAATGGGTAGGGGCTAGAGTGGTAAAATGAGATCATAAGCTGAACACTCACTATTACCCATGACAAAGACATGTGATAGTATAATACTGCAAAACAAAGGATGAGAGTATCATTGCAGCCACTACGAGCTACATTGTTTTCAGAGTCATCAATCAATCTAGAGAAGTTCATGGCCTTACGAAGAGATAATGCTCCCGCAAGGCTCCAACTTAAACCCATCTTCCTCTTTAATACGTCTCCTTCCGGACAAGTTTCCAATATCGCGAGATACCTTTCATCGATAGTAGCATTAGAGGAGATAGGATTTAACCTCAACAAAATTGAACCTCTCATGGTAGACTCTAATTAGAACATGTTATAAATTATTTATAACGAGAATATTGAAGTTTGTTTAAAATTGTCGTAGGTCTACCTTGTGAATTGTCGAGGTCAATATCTAATATATTTCAGGTGTATATATTGTTCGATATTAACTAGAAGTTTTGATGTGTCGTTGTCTCGTGTTAATTAATTTAGTTAGTGTGAAAAACACCTCTTATGTATCAAGAATTCTGTTGATATGATTCATGGTATGATTTACGCAGTTTGTTATATATGTTCCTTCTATTTAGGAATCTTGTGTAAAATGCGTGTTTTTGGTTGAGCGAACACATTTATTGTCATTGCAAGAAAATAATGATTCCAGTTGTACCTTTAAAGTTTTTTCTATAATTCTTGGAGGGAGAAAAACTTGTTTATAGTTTGCTAATAATTGAATTATGTTAAATTTCTTGTGTGCTCTATTATTTTTTGTCTTGATTCTTATTATTGGTCTTCAATTGTTTTATGTTGTTTATTTGAGATATTTTTAAATTAAGTTAATTTAATGAACGTGTGTTAAATTTACAACAAAATGATGAAATAAATGTAAATTGATTCAATGATGTCTTTGTTGAAGTCCAAAGTTAAGAATTTCACTAGAAAAAATTATGTTAGATTGTGACAATTGAAGAGGCACATTCTTCTTGTTCAATAAGGTTTTTTGAAAATATTAGAAGGTGGATCTAAATTTGATGCTTTCATGGCTAAGTAGAATAAGAAAACACTATTGGTGACAAGGTGATTAGCTAGGTGCAAAAGGAAAAGATCAGAATAAGGTTATGAAGAAAGATTAAAAGCTTGTACATCACAAAATCTTTGCAAACTTGTCTCAACTTTCAAAAATCATAGAAAATAGCAAAAGAATCCAAATCTAAAAAATTGTATATTCATTTTGAAGGATTGGAAATATAGAATCCAACGAAACTAAAATCAGTCAAAAATAATATCTATTGAAAAAATTATGGCCAAAATAGTTAGCAAATATTAGATTAGTTAAAAATACAAAATTAAAACAATACTAAATTGAAATGATTTGAAAACTAAAAATAAAAAATATTAAAAATGTTTTCAACTACAATAAAGTTATATATGCACAAAATTGTTTCATAATTAGACCTCTACACAACAAGTATCTAGCTAACAATAACACCACCACCACCCCTATTTCATCCTTTTTTTTTTTTATATTGCCAAAATGCTACATTTAATTTGTATGAGTACTTAGTTATCTTTGCCATAGCATTCATAAGGCATATATAAAATGAGCATATGTTTGATTCAAGTTGTGCATAATCTCTGATATTACATGTGTTTATATTGTTACATGTTTATTGTAGAATCAGTTCTTATTATGTATTTGTCATCATCAAAATAAATGAGATTGTTGAGACCTATACATTTAATCCCTATAAATCATTATAAAGAATTTTGATGATAATAATCAATGAACAAGCTTATTATTATAGGAACTTTCTAATGTTTGTTTTGTGCAAGTTGAAACTCATCAGACCATCTAGAGGTCACTACTATAGTACTAAATGCTCCATCAATGGATACATGCTAAGGTTAAACTATTAAAAACTAAAGAGCGCTATTTCCTAAATTAAAAACTAAAAGGTGCTATTGAAAAAAACAAAAAACAAAAATGTGTTAGTGAGGTAAAAAAAAGTCACCTAAATGTATAGTACTGTGAAACTAAATTCATGAGCTAATCAATTAAGTTTTTATTTTTGTTTACAAAATTAAAGTCTAAATTATTTAAAAAAATTAAATCATAAAAACATATGTAAATTTTGACAATAAATCTTTTAATCTTTTCTACAATTTTTCTAAACATTATTAAAATAAATAATTAAAAACATAGACTTGATTTTATTATCATTAAAACATAATTTCGAAACTCATATAAAAAATGAGATTGTAAAACCAATGAATTTGTCTAGTGGCTCAACAATTTCCACTAGTTTTAAATTCATCAATGAATTTTCAAATCAAAAGATAAAATTTTAGGAATTAATCAAGAATTATTTAAAGCAAGATTAGTGGGCTAGAGACTTTACTTATAGAGAATGTGTTTATTCTAATGGTGTATTACCTCCACTAGTGAAACATAGATCTATTAGAATTTTGTTAGGCATGATTGTTGAATTTAATTTTTAAATGAAGCAAATGAATGTTAAGATGAGACTACCAACATGAAGTAACTAAAAGATCTTAGGTAGAAGGTAAAAAAGATTATACTTGTAAATTTAACAAATCCTTGTATGATCTGAAATAGTCTCTAAGAAAATGAAACAAGTGATTGATAAGTACAATACTAATTGGTTTCAAGAGAAGTAAATATAATAATTATGTTTATTTGACAAAAATGTCTCTTTATAGTATTGTTGTATGTTGATGATATTCTTATAGCAAGTAATAATAAGTTTGAAGTCAACAATGTAAAAAACTTAATTAAAAAAAGAATTTATATATCAAAGTTGCTAAGAAGATTAAGGAGATTAAGATAATAAGAAAACAGAAACTTCTATACTTGTCATAAGAGACCTATCTCAAAAAGGTTATTTTGAAAAGTTTAGAATGAAAAAATTGAAACTTCCTTTCACACATGTGACATAATCAGACTTCTTAGATGGTAAAGGATCATAATTAGATTAATGCAAACAATATTGATTCTATGATGTATGCAATGGTTTTCATTCATCTTAACATAGCATATGATTGAATGTTATTAGCAAGTTTATGTTAAATCCTAGAACAACTCATTTAGAAATTCTTAAGTGGATTCTAAGGTACTTGATGGAATGACTTTATAAAATTCTAGTTTAGTGTGGAACTAAAAGGTAAGTTAGGATGTTTCCATAAAAAGATTTGTAGACTATGTTGAGTAGTTGGACACTAGGAAATCTCTCACATTGTCACATAATATATGTTTATAGCTTATGATACATCAATTAGTTGAAAGGTCAATATGTAAAAGGTGATAAAAGTCTTGATGTGTCATAATACCTCTTATATGATTATAAAAGTTATATTTAATAACAGATTCTTTCATTGTTTGGATTTAATTCATGTGATTGAAAATTTGTAATGGGTTTAGTGACATTCAAAATATGCTTTTGTTTAGAAATTTGTTTCTTAACCAAATCGGAGATTTGTTTGGCTCAATAAACAAACTTGTTTAAGGTTGCCTAAAGTCTACTTTATGGATTATGTGGTGGTATGCAGATTGAATTAACAAAATTGCCTCGTGGTAACAAGAAATTCCTATCATTAGTCCATCTACATTTTTGTTAAACATTTTCAAATGTTAAAAGTCCAAGTGTCATGTCATCAAAATATTGTTAGATTATTTTGGTGGTTTCAAAGTAGTTAATTGGTTTTTCGGAAGTTTTGAAAAATTTCAAAAGTTTGAACGTTTAGTTTTAAATGTTTGTTATATATTATAGAGGGTAAATATTTCTTCAGAAAAGTAGCACTATTACATGCTTTGAAGTCATCTAAATCCTCTTGGTCTAATAATCTAAAAAAATATTTTGCTTGATGGCTTCAAGGATTAATCATGACGATTAATTAAACCCTTTAGGAGTTCTTCAAAGTCTTCCTCGTTCATAAAGATCACAATGGAAAATATTGGGATGTTAAGTTGGAGAAAATGGAGGGTTGGACTTTAAGAATGGGTCGTGACAATTTGTCAAAAATTTAGAAGGAGATTTTTTTTTTTCAGTACAATGGCAAGTCTATGTTTAGAGTGATTCTTCCTGCACCTTCATGACGACTTCCTGCACCTCCATAATTTTTCAGAATTCCAATTTTGGACATAAGTAAAAGACAAAAATGCCCTTTATTTTGAAAGAAAAACATAAAGGCACAGAACATTCGGAGGTGCTGCGTTGGTGACAATGAAGACATTGATAAAGGTTTAGGGTTGTGAGAGCAATGCAGAGAGATTACAGAGGTGGAAGAAGACTATTATAGGAGTTGCTGAAGAAGAAAGTTGTTGCTGGGAGGAGGAAGGAGGTTGGGAGGAGGAAGGAGGTTGCAGTGTTCATAATTTTTTTTTTCAGTTTGCGGGTTCTCCAAACTGCAATGTTAATGTTTTTTGAAAGGCGTTGCAGGTTCTACAACCCATAACAAATTGTGCCGCACCTTCACTATTGCGGGTTCTACAACCCGTAATGTAAAAATTTTTGAAACAGATTGTGGGTTGTACAACTCGCAATTTAAAAAAAAAATTCAAAATTGCATTGCGGGTTGTAGAACCCGCAATGTATTTTCTTAAGATTTTTACATTGCGGGTTGTAGAACCCACAAGCCAAAAAATTTTAAAAAAATACATTGTGGGTTCTACAACCCGCAATGTAAATATCTTAAGAAAATACATTGCGGGTTCTACAACCCGCAATGTGTTTTGAAAATGTGTTTTTTTTTTTATTTAATTGTTCTTTAACTTAACATTAATTGTATATTTTATTTGAGTTGGTTTTGTAATTCTTTTGAATGAATTATGTAGTCTACGATGGAAGGTGAAGTAGATAAAATATCACAAATGGAACAATCATATGATAGTGGTGTCATGTTTAACGAACATGAGTGTGGTTTTCATTTTTCAACAAATGAGGTAAATGAATTTGGTTATACTAAATTTTGTTATTGGATAAATTGTGATGCTTAATAAATTTGTGTCCCTAAAATTTGTATGAATTTTATGTTTAGGTATTTGTTACTAGAGATCATTTACTTGAATGAGTTCGAAAAATTACTTTTTCTCTTGGATTTGTGGTTGTCATATTGAGATCTGATAAAACAACAGGTCAATAAGGAAGGAAGACATTTGTATTATTGGGTTGTGAAAGGAGTGGAAAATATAGAAAATATAGGAATGATTTGGAGGTTACCATTACAGGGACAAGAAAGTGTGATTGTCCATTTAGATTACAGGGTAAACCTATTTCAAATGGAGAAGGTTGGGTGTTGAAAGTCATATGTGGCTTACATAATCATGATCTTACTGAGACATTAGTTGGACACCTTTATGCTGGGAGATTAAGACCTGATGAGCATGTCTTGGTTGTTGACATGAGAAAAAGTCTTGTGAAGCCGTCCAATATATTGTTGACTTTGAAAGAGAACAATAAAAACAATGTGACAACAATCAAACAATTGTATAATGCAAGATACACATACAAGAGGTCAGTTAGAGGATCAAGAACTGAATTACAGCAATTAATGATGTTATTGGAGCGTGACCAGTATATTCAATGGAGTAGGTGTTATCAGGATTCAAAAGTTGTGAGTGATGTCTTTTGGACACATCCTGACTCAGTTAAGTTGTTGAATGCATTTAGCATTATCCTATTGATGGATAGTACATACAAAACCAACAAATATAGGCTTCCTTTGCTTGAAA
>Ga0099825_1000116_pt1 | contig 59255 bp, 17 predicted proteins | sample SiratroredBW_FD_76838 | JGI IMG/M metagenome (GOLD analysis project Ga0099825, IMG submission 76838) | Root nodule microbial communities of legume samples collected from California, USA - Siratro red BW | ecosystem: Host-associated > Plants > Roots > Nodule | place: USA: California | collected...
ACCCACATGAAAATTAATCTCTAGTATTTGATGACAAACTAACTACCAAGTGTTTTGGACTGGTGAACACCGAGTGTTTGGATCAACTGACACGAACAGAAGGCTTGTAATTCTACAGGGCCCTAGCAGGAATGGCTTCGGTAGTGAGAGATATCTGTGATATTTTGAAATGATTTTGGGCTGCTAATGTGACGTTGATGCCTATTTCATCTTGTAGTATTTCTTGGAGTCTGATATAGCATGCCTCTTTCAGTTTCAGCCACAAAATGTAACTATTTTTGGTTTGTGTCTTTAGAAATTGAGATAAAATCAGATACTACTCTAGCAGAAGCAGTGAAAATACTTGCACAACACAACATTCTCAGTGCACCAGTAGTGGATGTAGATGCACCTGAAGATGCTAGTTGGATCGACAGATATATAGGAATAGTCGAGTTTGCTGGAATTGTTGTATGGATTCTACATCAGGTTGGTATGTCAATTTGATTAAGTAGTTATCCACTTGATTTCAACCTTCTACTTCTCCCCTCTCCAACAGAAAAAAGTTGTCATATGAAAAATGAGGTGTAAATAACATATTTGTGGATTTAATTTAGTAAAGCTCAGAAGTGAGAAATTTGGTAGAGGAAGCAAGAACATGCTAAAAGGACTGTTTAATTGAGTCTAGTGCAAGTATCATGTTTAATATCATTTCAATATTCTGGTGGGGTGATGTGAATTTTGTTTCTCGGTTCTGGGTAGAAAGCTGATTTGATAGTTTCTTCGATGCTAGATGTTCAATTCGATCATGTACTATTTTTAAAATGATGTGTTTCCTTGTTGATATCGAAGTGATTTTTGTGGATGCTTTTTTGACAATGGATGTTGTTGACAGTCTGAACCCACATCTCCTAGGAGTCCATCCAATGGATCTGCTATTGCGGCTGCTGTGAATGGAATAACTTCTGCTTTTGAACATGAAGCCTTAGGCCTTGAATCTGCCATGACAACTTCAGGAAATTTTTTTGAGGATCTGACTTCTTCTCAACTTTATAAGAATACCAAGGTTGTGTGTTGGCCTTATCAATGCAAAATAAGAAGCGATTTTGTTTTAATTGGTTATAATTAATTTATATCAGTAACTAATTGTTTAGCAAACAGGTTCGTGACATTTCAGGGTCATTCCGCTGGGCCCCCTTTCTCGCTTTGGAGAGATCAAACTCATTTTTGACCATGCTTTTGCTGCTTTCCAAGTACAAGATGAAGAGTGTTCCTGTTGTAGACTTAGGTGCTGGCCGAATTCAAAACATTATTACACAGTCTTCTGTAATTCACATGCTGGCAGAATGCGCTGGTCTTCAGTGGTTTGAGAGTTGGGGAACCAAGAAGCTATCTCAAGTTGGTCTTCCCATCGTGACACCAAATCTTATTATAAAGGTAAGCTTATGATCATAAACATTTTTTACAGGAGAAGAAAATAATAAGATAAAATAAATTGAGATTTTTTTGCATTAGTTAAAGTCTGCATGTGCAATTAAATTTTGTAGAAGTTCTTTTCATTTAACTTCAACAAAAGCTGAAGTGGAAATGTTGATATTATATTTATCAACTTTGTACAGGTTTATGAAGATGAACCAGTGCTTCAAGCATTTAAACTGATGAGGAAAAAGAGGATTGGGGGGTTGCCAGTGATGGAAAGGGGTGGCAGCAGGGCAATTGGTAACATAAGCCTTCAAGATGTTCAATTCCTCCTAACTGCCCCAGAAATCTACCATGACTATAGGTTTTTCATCACTTTTGATCTGATAGACAGGAACTTCTTTTTTCCCATATTTACATGCTAATTTATAAGTTCTCACTATGACAGATCTATTACAGCAAAAGACTTCCTGACAGCCGTCAGAAGCTACTTAGAGAAGCATGAAGGGACCTTTACAATGTCAGGTGAACTGATTACATGCAATAAGGATTGCACAATAAAAGAACTGATTCAACTGCTTGACCATGAGAAGATTCATAGGGTCTACGTTGCTGACAATGATGGGAATCTTGAAGGACTGATCACGCTGAGAGATATCATCTCAAGGCTAGTGCATGAGCCCCGTGGCTATTTTGGTGATTTCTTTGATGGGGTTCTCCCGATGCCTCCAAACAGCAGGGTCTGACATGCATCAAGGAAGAATGACTTCTAATGCATCAGTAACAAATTGATCATGTTTCCCATCATAGCTGACGACAAGATCTTAGGGCAAGACCTTTGTAACAAGCAATTTGCACTTTGCAAGTTTCTTGGTCTCATTTTGAGTTAGGTGAAACTGTGAAATGTGAAATTGTGTAAATTCTGACGCAATAATCGGGAGTTTTGGTAACATTTGTTCTTATAAACAAGTTGATAGTTTTGTTTATCAAAACAGCAATTATACAGAAAAAGAAAAAGCCTAAATCAAATCAAACTGAAATCAAAATCAGCTTTAAATTTAACCACTATATTTGACTGGTATTACATTGTGCTTAGGACTATCAAATATACATGAGTGACAAATTAGAGAGCTGTGAACCCAAAATCGCTAAATGGGTGGCGCAGTGGTTTAGGTATCCATATGGTACAGAGGGTAGTAGCAGTCTTATCACCAAAAGCTGAGAGGCCGTTTCCAATATCAAAGCACAGCTCACGAGTGAACCTTACATCTGAATTACATTAAAATTATGTATTAAAAATCTCACACGTTTCCAGTTGAGCTCCTCCATGGAGTCATTTTAACCTCTGAAAGAAGAAAAGGAGACAAAGATTTCAGCTTAACTCAAATTATGCAAAAGCATAGATACTCCTACAACCATTTCATCAGATACCTACAAAAAGTTACAATAAAAAAATTGGGTACTTCATTTGAAACTAAAAGAATAGTGTTCATGTACAGTGTTGCAATTCCTGGGCTTCGATAAACTGCATTGAAACTCTTTCACAATCATTATTGTCTGCAAGATGATAGAGAAACTAAAACAAATAGCCATCTATGAATATTAAAATAAAATAAAACTATAAATTATAATAATGAATTATTTTGTCTTTTCAAATCTATTAATATATTTATGTTGTTATTACATATAACCCTCTCTAAACGATATATTTAATTCAATAAATTCTTTCAGGTATTAGAGCATTGTGAAGCTTATTTGATTGATGAATAACATAAGTATCTAAATAGGTTTAATTCTAAAAGGGCTAAAGATTTAACTTCCATATGTACAAATCATCTATCTTCTAAACAAAAGTTAAAGTTATGAAGACATTGGTGGAGGTGAATAAAATCCGCTTGAACGGGCGCGGGCTCTTGAAGTTTGCTAGTATTTCTCTAAATGAACCGGAATTGAAAGAAATCTTTCAAAGATCATAGAGAAAGAAATGATGAGATTTGCCAGATCGATAGCAGCTTTATTTGCATAAGAGGTGGTGAACTTCTTGGAATTCCAAGATCTATTACGCTGACTTTGGGAGGAATTTTAGTACAACACCAATTTTCATGTAACCACAGGTGCTAATCCATTTCAGGAGGTCTAAGAAAGAAAGCCTCTATTCCATTCAGTGGGTTGTGAGTTAAAGAAGATGAGGCACTAAAACAGCTCAAAACATCATTTATCCAAGACTCAATAACAGATGAAACAGTATGTTAATGAGAAGTGCTAGGAATAAAATTTTGTGAAAAGAAGTTGCAAGAACAGTTATTGCAGAAAGGAACTGCTTTGTAAGGAAGTTATTGTGAGAAGGGAAAGTTGTGTTCCTATGTAGTTATACTCCGTTATATAGGAAAAAACAATTTTGTCAGATGTGAGAGGGGAGAAGTAATCTCTGCAGGAGCCTTGGCTTTAGCTTTGTATCTAAAACAGTGCATTGTTGAATTCAATAAAATTCCCCTTTTAAATTCAGAATCATTGTTTATGTTCATGCTCTTTCCATCTAGTAAAATAAGACTATTGATACTAGACCAATTAACTTGACCCTCAAGTGTCCTATTCTAACCAACAAGCAAAATCAATATCCTCTCATTCTCTTATAATTGCAGAAAGACTATTTTATGCATGTGAAGAAAATGCAATTTGACTCAAGTTTACTGATGATGACCATGAAACACAGGTAGTTCAGCATGTTAAATTTCTCCAACTTTTTCTCATTAAGAAGCATACTGTGTAAATCTAAAAGCAAAATGCAACAATTTAGTCAAACATACCATTCCTTGCAAAGCAGCTTCTAAGAAACTCCTTTGGTTTACTGGTGCTAATGCCCATTTAGTGCCTCATCCTAACATATAGCGAGATCATAAGAAAACAACAAAATAAAATTCAACCTGGATAAAAGAACTAACTTCAGTATAATGTTTACCATGGTAGAAAACTGGTCTCTAATACAGTGCATGGCTTTCAGCATCATATCCATAGAATCTGCAGCCAACTGGAACTTCACATCTTGCACTCCCGAGTGAAATGGAGCATCATTTTGAAGCTGAAAAGGAAACAGTTAAAACAATAAAATCACATAAAACAACATTTGATTAGTTTACATACAATACATATGCATATACAATAAAGCCATAACACTTGATTGATACGCACATCTGTTACTTCTCACTTGTCTTTAAAGTCAAGTGCAGCACAAAATTCAAGAGGCGGTATTTACCTTCAAATCAATAACCGCTGCAGGGTCTGCTGATCCTTTCTCCAGATTTGCCATATTCCATGTCATCGCCTTTAATCTAGGCACAATATTCTTCAAAACAATACAGTTTACATTTTTAATATCAGATTAAAGTACCCAATTGAGCTCACATTCACAAAGTATACAGTAAAATAACTTACCTGATCTTTCATCACATCTTCTTGCCACTCTCGCTGAAACTTCTGCAACAAAAGTGTCAACAGTTTTTGCAATTCAGGCAGAACTTCACAGGGAAACAGCTTTGGAATAACCTCCTTGGAAGTATTCTCATAAACACACCTCCTGATTAACATTCGGAGGCAAACCAGAAGCTGCAGATAGTGTTAAAATTATATTCTGTACCATAATAAGGATTTCTACAGAAAAAAACTTCAAGATAAGCATCTGTAGAAGAGAAAAATAAAAAGAAAAAAAAAATTGTCTTTTTCGATAACTTTAAATTATATCATACATAGTTAAAATAAAAAAGCTTAAAAAATAAAAAAAAAATCTAAAAATTAACTTTTATATAAACTAAATTAGCTTATAGATTAAAAAATTTAATTTTTCATTTGAAGTTTCTCCGAACATAACCTAGATCATTACTACTACTGCTATGCATCCATAAACATATTCCCTATGGAAGAGAGAGTACTGGGTCGAGATCAGATTCATTGTGTAGTTGAAGCATGTCTTGGATGATGCATCGATCAGAAGTGCCAAGACCACACTTTCGAGTTCTCCAAAGGGCTTGAAGAATGTATTCTATAGATTCTTTGGAATTTGCCCTCATCAGCACCGGCAAATGACCCCATATAGTTTGCTCCATCAACCACCACTGTATCGGAAAATATGATATGCAAAGTTTACCATCTGCAACATTTATGAACCCTATTCTCAATGCATTTTAAGAAGAAAAAAAAAACAATAGCAATTGCTATATAAAAGTAATAGAATTTTTCTAGTATTATATGTTGTGAGAAATCAAGTGATTTGTCCTATATCGTAATATTCAAATGTATATATAATTTCTTTTAATATTTAGATTTTTTTACTTTTTATTTTATAACATAATTAAAAATAAAAATATGAAAGTTATATATTAAAAATGTCTTTAAGTATTCTTATAGATATAGATATTTTATTCTACAATTTTCAAATATTAAAAATGTAAATATTATATATATATATATATATATATATACATATATATATTATTTCACAAATCTAACTAGATTATATTATAAATAACTAATATACAAAATATTTAATAATTTTTTATGGGTCAAATTTTAACATATTATAATAAAATATCTAAAATCAATTCTTAATAATAACTAACCAACAAACAAATATTCAACAACACAATTTTATACAGATTTAAAAGTTAAATATTATATATATAAATATTAAAAAATTAAAAATTCAGACAAGACTAATCCAATAGTTAGTTGTCCTCTGATTCAACCTATTTATCTGGTTGGATTATATTTCTTATTTGAACTTCAACTTTGTAAGATCATCACCTCTAAATTACTAGATTAATTATTTAATTTATATATACTTTATTTTTGAGTTAGAAAGAAATTGTATATGATTTTTTTAATTGATTAAATTCATATTATAAAATTATATATATATATATATATATATATTAAAAATTTAGTATTTTATTTGATAATGTATTAACAACAGTAAACTGACTAATATATCTTTAGAAAATAGTAAAATTGGATAAGATAAAAATAATATTTATAATATTTTAAAAATTATTTTTTATAATCAATACATTTTAGGTAATTTTGGCAATTTTTACAGTTTTAAAGGAATTTTTTGGCAAAAATTTTGCAAAATTATCAATGCCATAAAAAAAATTAAACGAACACTTTTTTAGCCCGAATTATTATATGTAACTTGTAAAAGTATATTGGAACTAATGGTAAAATTATTTTATCAAAACTATTCTAACAACAAAATACAAATTATATATTATATATATTAAATATTAAATTTATATTAATTCCTTCTATTATCAATACATAAATTCTATCAAAGCAATGACAGAGAAATTAAACTTTTTTTAATGATTTATCTATGTTTTATTATATATTTTTCTTATTCATTTAAAATTTTAAATATGTATTTTATTTGTAAATATTACTAAACAGAATATAAAGTTTTTAATTACCACAAGTTTTAAATAGTTGTCATATTAGAAATAATTAAACATGAGATAAAAGATAATATAGATATATAAATTTTTTTATGTAGATGCTCTAAGTCGAAAAATTCAACATGCATAATAAAAAGAATTAGATTTAATAGAATTATTCTAACACTTTTTAACTATGAAACGAAGATATGATGGTCTATAGGTAAGGGTGTTAAAAATCTAAACTGAAATTTTAGAATAAATAAAGGAACCTTTGTTGGAAGAAAAAGTTGAAAAAAATAGAAGGATTTGCATTGTGAAATATTCAATATAATATTATGTTGATTAAATGCAAATTGTTATAAATAAAAATATATTCACATTTTTGTAATTATTTGAAGATATATTATATCGGTTAAAAATTGATATAAAAAATATTATACAATATAGTTGTAATCAATAATTATTATAGAAAGTGGTACAGGAAGTCTTCTTTAAAAAAATGAAAAATTATTAGGTGTGTCACTTATTATATTAGTTGTTACAATAACTAATGTAATATACAGTATATGTTTAAAAAAAATAAAAAAAATATTCAACAGACTACTTAATACATTGATTTTTATAGAAACTAATGTAATATGGTAGATTTAGGATCAATTACATCAGTTATTTGGAAAATCGATGTAATATAGATAAGACTCCAAAATTAAATATCGCATTTCAACCCAACGTTGATTTTATTCCTCTTCTTTCTCACAAGCATGATTATAGGTGAAATAGCATGGCATGTGTGGGCCATGTTGCCTAATTCTTACAATTGAATGTGATGTGAGCATGGCATAAGTTACCCGTAGCTAGTTTATGCACCTAGCAATTTTCATGTTTCAAGATTAAGAAATTAAATTCAAACAGAAAATTCAAAGGCCCAATACATGGCACATCAAACCTAAACTACATTGTACAAGATGGTATGATCGTATTTCATCACAAATCCTCTTCAAAAGGGAGATGATGATAAAAGACTCTCAAGAACAAGACCAACTACTAGAACTATGGGCAAGAAAATACATGAGGAGTGGAACTCAGAGAGATTCAACAGAGCAAAACTCTTATCAACTTAGGTTAAACTCTAGTATGTAAACTACTATACAATGTATAAATAAATTCATTGTAAAAAAGAGTAGAATGTAGGATTTTTCATTTGGCCATGTATTTAGGCCTTTAAGGTTGGTCACTTGCAACATTAACCCTAAAAGAGAGGTAGTGTGTGCCTAGCTTCTTTGTAACACGAGACAACTCTTCATTGGTGAAGATTGATGTTAAGTCAAAAGACGAAATAATCTCTTACGAAATAATCTCTAAGACGATATCATAATAGTAATATGATTTTTGATGATAACAAACACTATAAGAAAACTTGAAAAATATATGATAAGTTCACGTGAACGAAGAAAAAAAAAACATAAACAGGAGGTGTAACTGATCAGGCGATACACGTTGAGAGATACAATACATAAACAATCACACAAGACTGAAGGGATGAAATGATACAATGGTTAGATGATGGTACAAAAGATAATGTATTAGATGTTAAGCTGCATAAGACTGTCATCCCAAAATTTTTAAACATAATATTATAAAAATATATAATTATTTAGCAACTTGAAAATATAAAATAGTCAAAAATATATCATCTGATAAGATTTTCAAAGAAGATATGATTTATACTAAGGAAGAGATATCATGGGATCAGATGAAAGACTATTAGCCTACAATGAGATAAACGCTATTGAAAGAAGTCAAAAGTAAAAAAAAAAATCGATAAGATGATTTCAAGTCACTAGACGATATTAAATTCAAATGTTAGAATGAAAGGTTCAAAGCCATTGGACGTATAAGGCGAAGAGTTTGTCTAGTGGAAGTTTATCCATAAACAAATAATTTATGTGAAATATCAAATGGTACAAATTGAGACAGAATAAAATTGGACGAATAAGGTACCACTTGTAGAAATTAGACAAATTAATACGAGTAAATTTTCACTTTAACAAAAGATATCTCTACTTTGATACAACATATTTAACTGTTGACATAAGGACTATCTCTTACGGAATAGATATATTCTTTTGTAAATAATACTATAAATAAGTTGAATATGTGGACTCGATTTTCTACAATTTACCATGAACATATCATATCTTAGTATTTATGTCTCTATGACTAAACTAAAACTAAGTTGAAGGTTGGTTGAATTATAACTGTATAGTTACAAACAAGTAATAACTACCAATGATTTCTTATAAATAGGAGTGACTGTGAAGTCACAAATAACACACTAAAATATTACAAAAGGAAATTAAGAGAGAAACTTGTGAGAAAAGACATGTGAGGAAAACTCTGCTTGGAACTTCCCAAGATAGGGAAATGAGATATGTATATACATTGCATTTGTTTTGTATTTCTACAGGGTATCCCTAAATCCTCACTAACTATACAACTTACAATTTTTATCTAAAATCTAATTTTCTAATTCTACTCAGTTTCTTTGTAAAAATATTTCATTACTTAAGATAAACTGGTTTTATAACTTATATTTTCGATTTATGTGACATATATTGAGACTCTGAAACTTCATTGTAGAATATCATTGATAATCTTTATTAATGATTATTATTATTTTTTTTATGGTAGGAAAGGTCTTATGATCATGTTGTACCATTTTGACATATCTGTTCATTGGAGGATTTGATTTCCTTAGAGATTGAGATGAGTTGAATCGTTGATATTGAAATTTAATATGTGCATATGCTTATCAATCTTTCCTAGTCATTATCGATTATAATTTTTATTATTATCAATATTATTCTCAATGTTATATACTCTATTATGGAAAATAATATAACGAAAAAATTATGAATTAAGATATTGTAACTAAATATAATCAAAATGATAGTAATAATGAGCAAAATTTTTTCCATCCAAATGTTTGCGAATATTAGTTTTCAAGTTTCTTAGATGAAACAGAAAATAAATATTACATATGATTTGTAATTATAATATAATGACTTGAAATTTTATAAGAAATTTTTTATTGTAATTTTATTTACATGTTGATGCAATTTTATTTTTCATATATTATATATATATATATATATATATCATTTTTCTATATTCTTTTTATCCATCAACTATCATTAAACTATTAAAGAAAAACTTAAACTATATCTCTTTCTAGTTGAGTTCACCACACCTCTCATCTTAACACTGTCTTAATCCACTTCGTCTTGCCTAGTGGTTCTTACCTCTCATGCTTCCACACCATCTATCCACCTCCATTAAAGAAGATAAAATACATAAACTCCTTGTTACACATTTGGACAAACACTAACATAAAAGTTCGCAGTCTCCAAATTCAATTTCTATCAGACCATTATGATGAAAAAAATTATGAGATATCAAACACAACATTTATAAATTTGTAATACACTGAAAATCTATACAAGTCTATGTTTTTGAAAAATTTTAAAAATTACTTTCTAGAAAATGGTATTTAAAAAAATAAATGAAGATATTTTAGTAAATTTTGGCAAATATAAATAATAATTGTCTTCATCTCGATAAAAGCTCATGGCATAATCAGCCCGACCCGTTATCGAGTTCTCCATCCAGTCAGAAGTTCCTAAACAACACCTAAAATACATTCAAACACAAACAACTCTGCGCGCCGAATCCCTCACACTGAAAGTGACTGTGCCATGGCACCGCCCGATCTCCGCCGTCCGTTCAAGCGACCGCCGATCTCCGATCAAGAGAAGCGCCGGGCACAGTCTCTGCTCCGCCAGGCACAGAATCGCCAAGACGCCCAGCGCCACGCGCGTTTCTTAGTCACCACCGTCCTCACTCTCCCCTCCCAATCCCACGTACCAGAGTCCCAACCCGAACCCGAGCCCGAAACCGAACCCGAACTCACTGAAGCCGCTTCCGCTTCCGGCTCGAACTCGCCCGAGAACCTCGACGTCGTCGGAGCCTCGAAGCTAAAGGCCGCGGAAGCTCGCAAGTGGTTCGCGAAGCAGCTCATGCTCCCCGAGTGGATGATCGACGTTCCCAGCAACCTCGCCCAAGACTGGTTCTTCTCCTAACCTAAGTTTCCTCCAACCTCTCTTCTTCTCAAATTGTTGCACCTTAACCGAAACTCCATTTTGTTGTATTCAGGTTCGTCTTCGCTCGCCCTTCCGGAAAACGGTGTTTCGTCGTTTCGTGTAACGGAACGACAATTAGCCGTCTGCGTAACGGTTCCATTCTGCACCGGTTTCCCTCCGCGCTGCCGAGCGGCGCCAGGAAAAAAGATTCCGGTTCTTCTCAGTCTTACTCTATATTGGATTGCATCTTTCACGAGGTTACTACTTCCCTAACTGAATCGATTTATTTATTTATTATTATTTTTTTTTAATGTTAGTGTTGAGTGTTGACTTGTGTTGTGTGTGGTTTTTTCGGGGTGCAGCTAGATCAGACCTATTACGTAATTGATATGGTTTGTTGGAGGGGTTACTCTTTGTCCGATTGCACTGCCGAGTTTAGGTTCTTCTGGTTGAATTCCAAGCTTGCAGAAACTGGTGCTTGTGAACCTCCTTCTTACTATCACAAGTATAGGTTCAGTTTGGTTCCGGTGTATGGTTGTGACGCGAATGGCCTTCAAGCTGCTTATTCGGCACCGGTGCCTTATGTCAAAGATGGTCTTCTTTTTTATAACAAGTAATTGATAACTATTTCATTATGTGATTTGTCTTGAGGCAAACCTTTCTGTTAGTGCCAAGGGCCAACCTAATGGATTGTTTTGCCAAATCGTTAAGAACCATTATGCAATAGCTTCTCCCATAAACTACAATTGGCTTTATGTAAGTTAAAATTGCCTTTTCGAGAAGCTATAATGCGATAACTTCAAGATTTACAACATAGTCTACTTTTAACTTGTGAAAGAAGTTATTTTATTCTTTCTTGTTATAAAGACGTTTATCTAATCATAGGTTATTTCAACTTATGTCATGGTTCTTTTAGGTCGTATAACTTGTGTGCAATGGGATATTTGTTATGAAACCTGCCTCTGTTTCTCTTTTTAGGCTAAGTATTTTGGGTTGATGTTTTTGCTTTGATGTTGTTTTTAGGCATGCTCACTATCAGGCAGGCATTACGCCATTAGCATTAGTTTGGAAGGATGAGAACTGTAGTCAATATGTTATGGACACGGACAGTAAAGGACAGGTTCCGAACCAACAGCAGGTTTTTCCGTTGCTTCCTTTTCATCTTATCATTGCTTTGCTTTCCATGCCTTTTCTTTGCTGCTTATATTTATATTGTTTGCTTTTGTGGGTTTCTAGACTTCATATTGAAAATTCTATATATGGATCACTGGTTCCCCTTGTTGAGCACTTCGTGGAAAATTTTTCTTGTTTCATGTTCATTGCAGCCATCTACCGTCTAAGAAAATTGTTCAATTATGATCTAGAAGTGAAACTGTGTACGAAAGGCAATACCAATGCAGTCATGTGGTTGCTTTGATACAGTTTTAGTTTACATATAGATGTAGAGAAGATACTTTGTGTGCGCATGTGCACTTCTAAAAACTTTTTTTTGTATGGCATCTAGTTTGTTGTTTTATATTCTGATGATACAGAAATAGGAGAAACTCCCTTGCGTATGTCATAAGTGGCCCCTAGACATCTACTAAGTTCAAGTTTAAGCTGACATCAATTCCCTCTTTCCTTCTCTTTAGAATGGAAATTGTCATTGTATTATGAACATATGATGGCTGAACATTGGCTACTATACTTTTTCTAACAGAGTTGCATTAGTTCTCCATAATACCTTTATAATGAATGTACCAGCAAGTGGCTTTAATCTTGCCAGTTATTTTTATTTTTTATTTTTTTTGTGGACTTTAAAACTGTAAAAAGGGTATAATTACATCCAGTGTTCTAATTTTATTTGACATCGGATACTTAGCTTGCAAAGTCATAGATTGAGAAGTTTTTTTGTTGTGCACATTGATGTTACATTTTAGATGGTCAAATATGAGATGAAAAATACGATTGTATAATTGCTTGGCTTCACGATTGGGTTTAATTTTGTGTTAGTCTTGATACAGCAATAAAGTTGCTGCCTTATGGACTTGGAGGTCATGGGTTCAAATCCTGGAAACAACTCCTCTCTGTTTGTTGTTTTGTACATCAATCCTCCTTAGATTCCATTAGGGGGAAGCAGTCTGTACTAGGTTGCCCTTTTTGTTAATAAAATATGTATTTTCTTTATCTGCATCTCTAGAGGTTTTGGCAAGCATAGTTTTGGAGATAATAACAAGGGTAAGGAAACGTTACCCTTTTAATTCAAAACTGATTGTGGAATGTTGTTATTTTGTGACTGATTATTTAAAAGATGAGGCTGACGAGAGTTTAAGACTGTAAATTTCATCCTCCCCGAAAATCCACTGCCCTACATTTGATAAGGCCTTATGAACTGTTGTGTAGGGATACTGTCAGTTCATACTAGGTATCAAACTGTTTAGAAAGACACTTTCAACAACTTTATTATACAAAATAAATTACACAAATCTAACTATTAAATTATGTGATATTATCTTATAAACTTGATCTGCTTTATAAGAATTTTAAATCTACTGGTTGGATTGATGAAATTTACCTTTTGAAATAACTTATTTAAGGACTCTTTATGTATAGCAGGTCTAAAATATAATATTTTTTATGTGTATGTTATACATTTACGTGAGCATAAAAGATACACTTGTAGTTGACATATGTGATAGTTATCATATTGCTTAATCAGTTTACCTGCCTTTACAAACAGGTGGTTTTGGAGCTTCAAGAAGATGGAAAACTGACCACTTCGGATGATCCTCCTGTCGTATTTGGCTGTTTAGATGGAAGCTTTATACAACAGGTTTGTTTCAAAGAGGTTTCTATATAACTGTAAATTGGCATCTCTTGCATAATCTAGTTATGACTTATGTGACTCAAACAATTTACACTTTCTGCCACTACGTAATATTACATCAGTTCCTGATATTATATTTTTTTACACCACTAAACTGATACAAATGATTGACTGTGAAATAGGATAGTATGTTAGAGTTCGAGTCATGAAAATTATAAATAAACAAGCTCGGAATTTAGGCATGAGACTCACTTTTTAATTTATTATTTAGTGTTTACTAAATAATTCGTATTTAACTTCAATTTTGCAGTCAGGGCTGCATTCAGGATGCCTTATACGGTTTTCAATTGGGGAGGGAGGATTGATTTTGATGGATGGGAAGCTTGAGAAAGCTGATCTACATTATCTTGGCAAGGCCAACCGAGCTCGTGGTTCTGCTGATAGTTTCTCTAAGGTTGTAAGGAAAAATTTCAGCACAGCTCCAAAGTTTTTGCAATTTTTCCTTTCATTTAAAGACTAACATTTTACTCTGGATGGACTGTAACTGAATGTTAAAAATTTGACAATGTTAAAGGAAACAATTTTAAGTATAATTTACTTACCTACCAATTAAGTTGTCCAAAGATGTACTTGACATCAATTTGAAGTTTTTAACATTAGTATGTCTTCAAAAGATTAGTAGTTTTAACTTTATTATGATTTACGGTAGTTTCCTTTACAGAAGAACTGTGCTGATGTCACTTCTAATCTTTGGAAGACTTATTTAAAGCCACAATATTTGGAGCACTAAATTAGTAGTTTGGTTTAATATAATTATAATAAGATTACATATACATACCATTTGATTTTTGGTTAGATTCTACCTACTGCCCTTCACTCTAACAATTAGTGCTTAATTATAACTAATGATTCAAGGATATGGGGTTTTCGTTATTTGAGGAATTTTTTTCAGGGTTTCAGTTTAAGGGTCTTATTTTATTCCTTTTTGTTTTTTTTTTCTTTTATTGTTTCTGCTCATTTGTTGCTGACGATGGAGAGGCGCAGATGTGTGATAATCGAGTGTTTGTTTCAACTGATGTACGTTGGTTTGAGCTGATTTTTATGTGGGTCCCATGGTGCAAAGTTTCTTTGTTGTATTGAGGAGATTTGAATAGCAAGCCAGGTTAACTTCTAACTTATAGGTTAACTTCTAACTTATAGGTTAACTTCTAACTTATAGGTTAACTTCTAACTTATAGGTTAACTTCTAACATAATCCATTATAGTGTAGAAATAATCCATTATAGTGTACACATAATTGATTAGTGTTATTTGTCTCCATAGTCAATTATGAGGTTTTTTTTTTCTTAATTCTTTATTATAATAATAATAATAATAGATAATTACTAATAATAAGTAATTATAAATAAAATTTATTACTAACAAAAACTAACCACTTTTCACTTATTTCCACTCTCTCACTTTATGAAAATAATCTCATTTTCCATTTATATCTTTTCTTTTATTACCTTTTCCATTGATTCACACTCCATCATTCTATCCAAAAAAAGTGTTAGTGTTGTTGGAGATTTCCCTTGTAAAAATATTAATATGTATCTAGTTTTTGCATGTCAATCTCCTTAGATCAACCCAAGACATTCCTCCTGAAAAGACCTTTAGCTGAATACCACAAGAAAGCTAGGCAAACAACTCTATCCCCAATGAACTCCAATAGCGTCACTTGACCAGTAATAGTTTTAGCATTTCTTTCCAACCACACACACTGAACACATTTCCTTTAATTTATGTTATGGATTACAGAAACTGCTTTGTACTACATAGTGGTAATTTAGCTAGAAATTTTTGTAGGCTTTCTCAATTCCCGGCGAAAGAAAATGACAGTTTCCTGAGAAGAATTTATGAAATTGATTGTGATGTTGCATCATTGTGATTTTTTTTTTTCTAATATTCGTTTGAGACTGACCCGTACATGCTCAAGCTTGGAAATGCAGGAGAGTTGGACGATTTTATCTAATTGATTTGCTTATTTTGCTTGTTAATCTGATTTTGGAGGTTCTGCTTTCAAGAATACTAAAATTTTACACTTTCAGGTTATGTTCCAATACAGTATTCGACACTCCCCCTTAAAAATGGATGTTTTGTTGGAATCTGTCAGCTCACCAGTTGATCAAGAAAGCAAAGATTGTGATGTTGAGATGGATGGTTGATTGGGAATGCACTATGGAATGCATCAGTTTTTTATCCTGAGTGCAATGTTAAAGTTTTCACATTAAATTTTTGGTTCACAAGGATGCTTGTTTCTGTGAAAGCTTCAATAATTTATAGAGGATTCAGAAGATTGACACGTACCACCATGCCGAACAGAGGGTTATGATAACCATACCTAAGTTGTGATCTGTAAACGAAATTTCTTCTGTCCAGATGGGAGGAGTTGTGCATACGCAATAATGTTATCATCTTGTGTCTGTTTCATTTGATACTGGTAGCCTCATCATTGCATTTGATCAAGTTATTCCCAAGTCACCCACTTTACGGTGTAGCATATGAATTGTACAGTCTATTATAAATTTAAAGTTGAATTCACTATACCTGTGTCAGGTTATTTGCCAGACTTCCGCTATCTTACACTTCAAAGCACTAATACTTTAAATCGATCATCATCATCATATTTGATCTTTTGGGGACATATCGGCCACTTCTCAATTTTTTTGGAATATTTCTAACTTTGAAATTTTAGTAGTTCCCATGCTATTATTATAAAATGGATATGTTAAGTTTACTGTCATTGAATTAAAATAAAAGAATATGTAAAACTAATATCGTAATTATATATTTTTAAAATTGTGGAATTCAATGTTTCTCTCTATTTTAGGAAAGACGGTGTTGGAGAATTGAGTAAAAGATTATCAAAATTTCATCTCAATAAAAAATTTTCAAATATTCCATTTAACACCTCATTTAATATATTCTTCTTGGTCAAATTTTTTTGATGAAGTTCAATAATAATTTAAATATATTTTATTAAAAATATTTACATGAAATTTAGTTAATAAGATTATAATATCTTATCAATACATTATTGTTAACATATAAAGTATGAAATCTTCTAATATAATTTATTTATTCTTATATATTTAAATATACACCTTTTATTTATTTAAATAATAGTTTTTAAGCTAAACGGTGTTACATTTGTCATTCCGTTCTGTTGCATGTTAGGTTATTGCTAACAGTGTTGTCATTCCATTTTGTCGCATGATAGGTTATCATAAACAGTATTCCACAAATGTCATTCTGTTATTCCGCGCATTTAATCTCTTACATCTTTTTTCGTCTTAGATCCAGACGTACTGTTAAACTTGAATTTTGCTATTTAAAATCTTAATCTGAAATTATTCTTTGCAACTTTTTAAAATTTTCTAAAAAAGGAAAATAGTAATGCTATGCATTAATATAAATTACTTTTATTTTATATTTAATTACAAAATTCGTACTAATAATGATTTTTCTTATTAAGCGTTCCTATAAGTAAAATAACATATTATAATAGTTTTGTACATTTAGAAGACGAACATTTTCATTCTTATCTTTAGAGTAATGTTTTTTAAAATTAAATAAATAATTAAACTTTTTTTTTAACTGTAATTATAATTTGTATTCTCATTATATTTCTCATGTAATTTAACAAGTTTTTTTTTATAAATCACAGTCAATGCATATTTAAATTACTTTGATTAATACTATTAGTAGACTAGTTTTCTTTTTTTTTTCAATTTAATTGAAATGTACTATAGATCTTTATGATAATTTTGTTAATTTTTATAACAATCAGATTAAAGTTATTAAGAATGATTGATTAATAAATAATTTTTTATATTAAATTGAACTTTTATTTGCTTCATTAATCTAATTTTCATATATTGGTGTAAGTGTATTAGGATGGTACTGGAGTGATTTTTTTATACAAAGGTAACACATTTTAATATTATAATTAATATTGTTTTTATATTTATTGCAGATGAATTATTTTTTGTTTAAATGTTATTTTCACTAAATTTACCAAATTTGGTACTGAACCATTCTCTCATACATTTTCTTTTTTCAACAAATTGGTGGGTCTTAAGAATTAACATGGGTCGTAGTCAAAGTTTAATTAGAATTCTTTAATATTTGAAAGTAAATATTGGATTTGTGAAAAAAAAATTATTAATTTGGTTTAGTTAATAGTAAGAAAATAGAGCATATATTTAATCTAGAGTAATTATGACGTGAATATGTAGTTGATCTTAAAAAAATATTTTGCCTTTTCAATATAGAAAAAGTGAATTTTAATATTTTTTTATAAAAATTAAATATATTAAAATTTCATTTAATTTTATTTATATTATCTTGATCTCAAATTATTGGTCAAGATCACCAACTAGGCACAAAAATATCACGAATAACCTTTTAAGTAACAAATTGTATATATCCTACTTTTGTTGAGCTTAATATGTGAAATGTGTATTAGATAATAAAAAGATGACTCCTCACTGACAGAGCATCCACCGTTCAGTAGTGGTAGAATGGGTTGTTTCAAAACTGTAATCTAGATTTGGAGAATAATTCATGATCAACAAATCTTGAAACTTATTAGCAACGAAAAAATAGTTATGAAATGGGCTGTTCCGAAACTGTTTTCTAGATCCGGATGACAGTTCCGGAACAGTCCATTTCAAAAATTCATTTTCAGCAAAATCAAAAGTCCATAAAACACTTTCAATTGTAGAAATCATCCAAATCAACCACAAAACGTTTAATAAGTCATTCTTATCTCAAATGGTTGGTAAGTATGTATGTAGACAATGCTGGTCGACGAAAGCAAATCGGCGATGACAGCAACAAATAAAATCAGTGACGATAGTGCATACGAATTAGTAGAGGTAAGTTGAAAGATTATAATGAAATTTTAGGATTCTCAATGTAGTCTGCCACAATAATATTTCAGGGATACTTTAGACCTCTTTTTAAAAATTTGGAGGTATATTTTGGAGGTGCAGGAAGAAGCAGTCTAAAAAGAGCTTATAGGAAAATCATAAGCCATTTAGGTGAGCACAAAAAAGACTCCTTAAAAATTTCCGAATGCCTCTTAATTCATTAACCAATATATGTGCATTATTAACTAATAATTAAGTCATCATTAACTGGTATAAAAAATAATGCAGTTTTTGTGGCCAGTTAATATTACTGACTCTTGTGCTTATTTACAATATTTGTTTACGAAAGAAAAAATTAGGAGCAATGATTATGCTTTTGAGGTTTGCAGGATTTTGTGCAAGTTATGTGCAATGAAGACATGACTTTGGTGTGTTTTTTTGACGCTTTGTATTGTATTGGTATCTCGAAGAACTAGCAGGGAATTTTTCTCCACAACCTTTTACAGATTAATTCTTATTGCAATTGGTACTGGCATATGTTTGTTTGTAAATATTTTCATATAGCCCATCTGGTATGGGGAGGATCTGCATAAATTGGTGGTGAAAATTTTCAATGGAGTTGCTGCATCTTTAGCAGGTTTGCTTGAATTTCCTCATATGTTCCGAACCTAGCAAATATTCGTTGTCGTTGTTTATGGCTAGTTCCTGTGCTGAATTGGATGCTGTTATCACTCTGAGCTGGTTGCTTTGTAACTATGTTTAGGCTGTATTAAAGTCAGCAGAGCTTTGAGGCATTGTGCTTTCATGGTCATGGCAATGCATGGATGCATACTTTCAGAAATTCAGGTAAAAGGAACATTTCTTTCCGTGATCTATGCTACATATTGGCTTTGTTGTCATTTTTGTTAGTGTCATTTTTATATAATGCAAACACTCGGCATTATATAATAAATCTGCAGTGAAAGGAAGTTGTGTGATAATTAATGGCATATATATGAAGGGCTTTTAGATTGATTTATTCCAAAATGTTTGAGGTAGAGTTCTGCTAAGCTGTTCAATTTCAGAAGATACTTGAGTAATGACTAAGATACAGTATTAGCATTACAATTTATATTTCCCGTTTGATGGCTCTGACTTTCATTCTCTTAACATTTTCCCAAATGCTTGTATTTCTCTCAACACTCCAATTAATCCAATTAAAGTCCAAGACCAATTCAGTTCTTTCCTTTTTTTTTACCCCATATTTTAGATCAGATAATCCAACCTGTTATATTTTGTTCATTTTTGTCTACATCCCCTGATCGTTGCAATAAAATTAACACATGCTCACTAAATATAATTAAGTGACAAATCCAAATTATTATAGATGATGCCTTATATATCAGTTGCTTTGAGATGGCAGGAGAATTTTGCTGGTTCAAAAATTATAAATAATAAATAAAGAAGCTAGAGTATTGCATCAACTTGGAAGCAAAGTGGAAAAGATGGAAAAGCTAAGCAATATAGACATACTCTTGAACGACATGTAGCTGAGCAATTGCAGATCAGATTATATAATATCATCCATCCAAACCAAAACACACAAAAATCATCAATTCAGTCCTCTAATTCTATCAAATGAATGAGTGGTCATACAGAAACTTGTTATGAGCCACTTCACGCTGTTCTTCTCATTCAAACTATTCCACCATTTAGTAAACAGTTTCCATATAAGTGAAATATAAGTCTTGTTCTAAACAGTTGGCGGAGGTCTATCAATATTAGAACATGAGAACGACTATACTGAAATACTAAAAACAAGCAGCCTATATTACTAACATCTAACATGTGGGAATAAAGGCATCTTTTATACAGTATTAAATGAAATCAAGCTCAGTGAATGAGCAAGTACAGTAGGATTGACAATGCACTGTGATTTCAGATCCTGAATGGAGCATGTCTGAACCATCTTGTTGTTCTTAATATCAAAGAGGTACAGGTTGACACACATCATTAGCAGGAGCCCATCTCTGAAAGCTAGAGGAATCACCCACGGGCCATTCACCCTCTCCAAGACGTGCACCTTCAAATTTATAAAGCTTTGAGGCCATTCTCTTTCAATATCCTCCAGGGACTTGCAATATTTAAGAATCCATCTATATTCATAACAATCCTCAAGACACCACACATGCACACCCTGCTCTGACATAACTACATAATGCAGCATCCCTTCAGATTCTCCAATGCAGACTTCGGGAATAACCATGAACTCTGACATCGGAACCGGTTCCGGAACCAACAAGGAGAGCTCATTCTCAACATCAAAAATGAGGACTCGGTAACCATTGAGCCAGTGCAATAGTCCCCCAATGTATATCCCTTCATTATTGACCAACTTGCTATAGCATTGGCATCTTTCATTCGATTTCCTCCATGCTCCTATCTCTGATGAGTACAGTTCAAAAGTGAAGTACAGTTCCGCTTCCTGATCATCGTCATCTTCATCCGGTTCTACTTCAACTTGCTTAACTCTCACCAACTTAAATGTTTCGAGAAAACTCTTTGAAGGGTCAAAGTCAAAAGCCAATGCTAATGGCATGTTTATTTGACTATTGCTCATATCATACTGAGAAGGGATACTCCAAGGCCAGTCCAACTTCACCCACTCCCTACTCCAAGGGTTACATACATATATAAAGAGATTTTGAGATGGGAAACAGCTGCGGCAGCACACTAACCCTTTGTAAGATGCCAACATGACAACATCTTCTGGCAGAAAATCGAAAACAGTTAGGTTCACTTTGCAACCTCCTCTTGCCATCTCTCTCACAAAAATGTAGCTTACAGTTTTGATATCCTCCTTGCACCACCTGAACTTCTCCTGCAAAATGAAGCCAGTGAACACCACCTCGGTTCTTCCCAGTTGCGCTTTCGCGAAGGAACGGCTCGTAATCACACTATGCCAGTCCTTACAAACGAGCTTCAGAGTGAGCAGTTCCTTTGCGGGAACACGAGACAGAATTTCAGTGAGAAAATCAGTGTTGAGGAACACTTTAGTTTTAACCTGCTTCATCTTCTTCTGAAACAATTGAAATAATAAAACGGATCAAACATTTACCATATATATACACAAAAGAAAAACAACATTGTTATTACAAACTAAACTTCTAACCAGAGAGACAGAGTAACAAGCATTCAATAATTAGAAAGAATGATAATGTAAAAAGATAGAAGTTTGAGATAAAAGAAAAACTTGAACCCTTCCAATGGAAAACAAATAATCAGTTTTTTAATTTGTTCCTCTGGCTTGTATAATTTGATTACATTAGGATATTTGATTTGTTCCTGATCGGACGGCTATGGTTGATTGCATTCCAAGAGTCCAAAGTTGATCCCGCCATAATTTTTTAGCTCGTCAGTTATTCAACTAATTTATGACAACTTACTCAATTAATTAATTTAAATGTTATTATTATTTCACTATTAGAAAAATATAGTTGTAGATAAAGAAAAAATTGTCAAAACATTTTTAATTAAATTATAATCTTAAAACTAGTGAAAAATAGAAAAATTACATGGTAAATGAACATAAAAAAAATGAGGCAGTGGTATTTTAGTAAATAAGTGGACGTATTACATCTTAAAACTCTTCATAATGCATTCAGCTCCCAAATGCATCCTTCCCAATAGTGAGACCGTACTTAATGCCTCTTCTTCCACTCTTCTTGTAACGCAAAGAAAAGAAACCGATCACATCAGAGTATACTATTCCTTTTCAAGATTGCTACCAGAAAGGTCTCCCACATGATTTAAATAATTACTCCAAAATTTTTTGCACTAAACAAAATAAAGCAAAGCCCAAAGCCCAAAAGTGGTCTAATATATAGAAGGGATTACCAAAGCGAATGCACCACGATTATTTTGGTGAGTATCAACAACAGCAACTCATTGTCCTCAATGGCTCCAGATGCACCAAAAAACACAGACATGATGGATAGAGAAAGAAAGGATGACCCGCATGGATTGTGGTCTTACACACTCACTCAACATTAAAACGAAAAACTCCCCCATGAGAGATAAAACGCTACACCATATGAAGCTACTCAAACAATACCCATGATCAAATAAAGCTGGACATACCACTTTATTAGCATTGCAGTGCTGCACACAGCTTTATAATTTTTATCACAGAAACAACCTCTCCTACCCAACATTGGAGCACTTATTTAAAGCAACCAGTCATGCATATGATGCATGTAGTTAAACCAAACGTATATAAAAGACGAGCACATTAAAGCAAAAACAAAACCAATGCACGAAACTTATGAATATAATAGTAAATGGAGAACGGTGACGGAGTGTTCCAATGGGTTTTCCTGTTACCTGAGGTGGAGGCACTTACGGTGGTACTAACGGTGGGGTTTTCTCTGTTTTCTAGTGTAAGTGTATGTGAGCAAAAATATGGAGAGAATAAACGGGAAAGCTGTATGAAACCAAAGACCCAATCCCTCCCTTTGTAGCGGAAAAAGAAAAATAGGGTTCCCTCTGCTGTATTGCAAAAACGTGGCATAACAACTTTTTCAGTTTCGGATGGACGTTGTGGTGTCCGTAGGACAATGGAACAGTGTAGTGTGCAAAGGTGGTCCTGAAATAATCTTTTTTAATATTGTAATTAATTGCTTAATCACTTTTAACTTTTAATCCTATATTTTATGTTTCCTTTTTTATTATATTTTGAAAATAAAAAAGTAATAAAAATCCTAAATTAAACCTATTTTATTTTCTAAAAAGAGGGTCATCATTTTTTTAGTTTTTAAAACCTTTTTAGTAAGTGAACTATTATTCTAATTTTATGCAGGAGAAAAATTGATGAGGTGATGTTGAAAAATCCATAAACTGGATTAGATATATTTTCCAACAATCTAATTGGTGTAATATTTAGCAAATAAAACATCCACGTTATGAAACTTGTTTTTCCTTTTAGAAAATTTTCGTAACATTAAGTGATAAGAATTTTGCTTCACGTACCGGAACTTTATCAAATATAGATGAGAAGATTGTTGTAAAGATTATGAAACTTGTTTTTCCTTTTAGAAAATTTTCGTAAGATTAAGTGATATGAATTTTGTTTCATATACCGGAACTTTATCAAATATAGAGGAGAAGATTGTTTTAAAGATGAAAAATGAGCTTGTAATTGTAAAATTCCAAATGCAAATACTACTCACCTACATTCCTCTAAACATGATATTTATGAACATTTCAACTTTTAACAAAGTATAGTTCACTTAAAAAAGTACATAATATAATATATTATTAATTCATTTCAATAAACATTGAAATTGAATAAATATAAATGCGTTATGATAGGAGAACTTTTAGAATATTATGTTTTTTTTCAGATATTTTAATCTTTTGTTATATTGATATAAATTTTTAATGCAGTTTTTTTTATCTTAAACTAAATAATGAAAGAAAATGTACTTTGTTATATTTTTTCGTTTGTCATTATGAAAAAAAAAAATTATTAAATGACGAGAACACAAAATTTTTTGGATATGACTATAACTAATTTAATATTTAAATTATGACATTTAATAATCACGTTATATATTTCAAAATTTGTTAGAATAATGAGAATTACAAATATTATATGTTAATGAGAATAATGATTTAGATACAACTGCCCCACACAACCACGAGCGTACCATTCTGGCAACATTTTTGGGTTTCCACTAAGTCCAAATTTGCATGCAATCGCCACATTTATCACAATCTCCGCCAAACCAAATCACAATAACGAATTCATTATACCGTATCAATAAAAAATGGCCAAAGATTTTCAAAAAGATTGCGAAAATGTTACCTGATAAATACACATTTGTGTCCCTCCTTCTAAGAAAAAAAGAGTAAGTCTCAACATTATTATAAAATATTTATTTTTATGTTGAAAAAAATCTATTACAAAACAAAAAAAAATCATTGCAAAATATTAGTGAGTGTGACGAAATATAATGTCATGACAAAATTAAAGGTAGTAAAAAGTAATACTTATCATATTAAATAAATAAAAAATTCACTACAGGTGTGATGGGAGGGTATGTTACAAGTTATAAGATTGTTTAGACGAAAATATGATCGTTTTAAATAACAATTATTTCATCAAAACATATGCTAAGTGAGATAATTGTCATTCAAAGTAAGATAATGACCTCTTCACTTAAGGTGAGATAACATATCTTAAAGTGAGTGTGTGAGCAAGCTCACATTTGATTAAATGTTATTATTGTCATTCTAAGTAATGTGTTTTTAATTAGACACTTAAAGTTGTAATAACTTGTTTTAAATGTGTGAAGAATTGATCACTTGGTGCCATGCAAATGTGTGTTAAGGGAGATGTGACAAGTTGATCACTTGATACAAGCTTTAATACTTTAATAGAGATGCAAACTTTTAATCGCTTGGAACAATGGAAAACATTTAACACAATGCAAATAGTTTTTCACTTGTAGCAAGATGAGTTAATGCAAATAATTTTTTGCTTGTAGCAAGATGAGTTAAAATATGTGGTTATATATGTAACTGTTTATTGATAGGACAAATATATATAATCTTGTATCATCTTTCAATTGAACTTATAGACAAAATAATATATATATTAACATTAATATTTACACTACTATAACTATTAAAAGGAAACAAAGTTTAAACATACAAGTCATATAATATTTTACATGTATACTCATTGTTTTGCATGTATTAAAATTATATTGTTAGCCATCGTGGTCATCTAATTCATCATTATGATGTTGTTCTTGTCCAAAAAGTTAGATTAAAGATAGATTGTGTTATTTATTATTAGAACATAACTTAACATAACTTACAGATTGAGATTAGTCATAGTGGTCATCTAATTCATCATCGTATCATCATAATGGAATGTTATGGATATTAAAATTGGTTTGATGAAAAGTTAACATAACATAACTTAGAGATTGAGAGTAATTGTTGTGCATACTTTTTTATAAACTTCAACGGAGTCTCCATATACATGAAATTGTATTCAAATTTGATTTACGAGGCTTCATGTTTCCAAAAAATTATATATATATATATATATATATATATATATATATATATATATATATTAAAATTTGAATTGGATTATGTAATTTTAATACCAAAAATAAACTTAGTTCAGTGAATTATTTATATATTAAACATTATATTTATGTCTTCTCAATTAATTTTTTAGAAATATGAACCATTTCAGGTTAATGTTATAGTAGTATCCATGTTAAGTCATGAATGTAAGTAAACTAATCATTATTTATTTGGACAATGTTTTATTTCATTCAAGACCATACGGAATCTAACTCAAGTAGCTAGGGTGGTTTTCTCACAACCATCGTGCACACAAGCCAAAACATCTCTGTAGTCTCTTGAAATGGTAAAAGAGTCGTAGACCTTTCCATCACTACTTTTCTTGTACTCAAACAAGAGATATGAATGATTGAATGCAGTTAGTTTGGCAAATCCATAGTCACGGTCTCTGTAAAGACTCCAAACAGGGGGTGCTGAGGTGAAGTCAGACAAGTGACTTCCCCCTCCACCAACAACAACATGAATTGTTCCATTCACAGTGCCAGAGTAATGATTTTTTTCTGAATTCACACATTGATTCTGCATCATGTGCACTTAGATAATTAGAACAAGAAGAAAAACAACGTTAAATTGAAATGAGAATAATTAATATAAATACCTGATAAATGGGACATATTCTTTCATAGTTATGGACGTGACCATAAAATGCAATGTCTACTTTGTACTTTTGCCAAAGTTTCTGCAAACTTTCCCTTCCCATGGGCTCTTCAAATGAGCCTTCCATTCCATACCAAAGATTAGAGGAGTAGCCAAGGGGACGGTGAGCTGAAAAGATTAGCCACGGTTGATGTTTTCTATCCACTGTTGCGAGACAATGCTCAATGAATTTGTATTGTTCTGATCCTTCTCTCCAATCATGCTCACTATCTGCTATGCAAAAACGAAATAGGCCATAATCTGCTGTATACCTGCATATTTCCAATTTTCATCAGTTACTAGAAACTAAAAGGAGTAAAAGTGAGTCCTAATCTTAACTGTTGCAATCAAATTATAAGTAAAAAATGTTTTAGATTTTTGCCTGTAAAAATTTATTATGCATGACGAAGTGTCTTTTGCAGATAAGAATATGTTACAGAAACAATAGGTTAACTTAGCATACCAGAATTTGGCTCTATTTTCGGCAGGAAAATAGTACATGGTTTCTGCAGGAACTCCACATTCCCCACCTGAATCAGGAGTATCATAAAATGATCCTGTGTTTGGCCAATCACGTTCATGATTTCCACTACAATATGAATGAACCAAATATTTTCAGTCTAATAAGAAGCAAAAATTTGATTTAAATGTCAATGACATGAAATAGTTGCAATGAAACTAACCTTGCAATCATGTACGGCACTGTTGAGGAAATTTCTTGCACTTGAGCCGTGAATTGATCCCACTGTGAAATGTATCCATTTGCATAAGGCAAATCTCCTATGTGGAAAACAATGTCATAATTGTCCAAGTCCTTGATAAGTTGGTCGGTGGTGTTCAGTGAACCAGGTTGATAATTCGCATATTCATTTGAACCATCACGTTCAGCCTAACAACATGCAGTCAAAAAGAAATTTTCCCTATTTCATTAATCATGTTTAAGAGTTTAGTTTCCATTTAAACATTCAGAGTAAATGTTTTCTTGGGATATGATCATTCTTTTGATGGTTATAAAATTTTAAATGAATCATGCTACCTTTCCCATGTCACCAAATATGATAACACGTTGCAAAGAGTTCTGGCCAGGATATGGGGATGCCTTAAATGAATACTTCTTACTCCATACATAAGTGCCATCAGACAACATATGTCCCAACCTATATGTGTATCTAATTGAAGGAGCAAAAGAAAACCGTTAAAACTAGAATATGAATAACATCACAGTGACATCAACATAAAAGGATAGTTTCTTTCTCACCTAAGATTTGGCCACAATTCTTTCAGGAAACTTGTGTGTATAAATCCAGGGTCACGCCAACCAACAGTTCTTGCAGGTTCACCTACATAATAACAAAAATACCCTCAATAAGTTTCAGAACTACAGTATAATTATTTATTGGGCATGATATCCATTTCAAATAAAGTAAACAAGTAGAAATTCTTTTAGGTTATATTTGTTTGAAAGAAAAAGTGGAAAGTTAGTAATAAGGTAGGAAAATCAGTCGAAAGAAAATATGTATTTTCTTTTTCATAACAAAGAAAATAGCAATGAAATATGTCACTTTATACTATGTGGAGAATGAACCCCACCTTACATATCCATGAGAAGAATTCTGAGCAGAAGGAAAAATTTCATACCACACATGCTGTTACGATTAAATGTCAGTGTTCCAGCAGGAGTTCGTGCTTGCTTTCCTCCTTTAGGACCCCATTCAACAAAAGGCACAGCTTCATGTATATCATATCCACTTGTCCATGTAACTGTCATCTGCATTTATCAGGTTAGACAATTCATGCAGCACTTTCTAATAAAATAATTTCAGAAACCTTAGCATTTGTGTATCAAATTTAAACAGTGGTGTGAATACAATGACTTGGAAAAGTCAAAACCAAAGGGTATGTATGCAGGAATTGGACAAAAACTTACCTCATTCCAAGACTTTCCTAGAGCAAGGCGTGGATAGACAGGTGCTTTAGGATTTGCAAATGATATGGAATTGGAAAGTGCCACAAGTCTAGGCTGCAATGTTGAATCATAGGTTAAGTTAAGGATTGAACAATTTGTTGAGTTGAGAAGGAAGCATAGGGGATTGGGAAAAATAGCTTACATTTGATAATCCACCAGAAAATAACGCAAAGGAGAAATCTGCACGTTGATTGATCAACTGGAACTTCAGAGTAGCTTTCCCAGTCTTTGTGTAATCAGAATTAGAATAGTTGGCGTACTTGTACTGATACAAACATTCAAATAATTAACATCAGAAAATTGAGCCTAAGTTAAGCACGTAGAGTTGCATTTAATTACCTTTATTGGGGCTGTGCATATGTATGGTTCCTCTACCCACCCAACGCCACCAGTGTAAACACATGTTGATGAACTGTGATGTAAAACAAAATGCATTTGAAATTGAGTTGATAAAAGAAAGATTTGAATTAAATATGTATTGATTGTGAGTAAGATGGTTGAAGATTACTTGAAGTTTGCAGGAGAAAAAACTCCAACCCAATCATCTAGAGATGGTTCTGGGGACTCAAGTTCAACAGTCACCCATTCAGTATCCTCGCCCTGCATTGCAACCATACCAATAAATTCTAAAACAAAAGCCAAAACATGCTAAATGCAAGAGGCAGAGAAGAAACCTTAATTCCCAGCACAAAGGGTGCTGCAGTAATGGAAGCAGAACTGTGAAGAGCCAAAACGGTTTTGTGTATAGCTATCTTGGCCAGTGGTTGTTCTCCAACTACGTTCATGTGACTATACCCCAAAACCATGTCCAAATTGGTCAAACACAACATCACCAAAATCATATTCAACCCATTTCTAACAATCTCTTCCATTTTTACCTTTCTGGATGCAAAATGAGAGCCAAATATTGTTGGTTCTAATTTATAGGAACAGAGCATGAACAGAAGTACTCAGACGCATATTCTGAATCGAATACTTTAATCAGATAAGTGTTGGAGCAGTTGAGATTAACGAAACATATTAAAATAAAGATAGAGAATACAAAGATTTGGTGAGTAATATAATATGATACCAAAGAAAAATCATGTAGAAAACAAGTAAAAAAAAGAAAGATATACAAATAATTAAAAGAAACATTTTTGCTTATTTTTATCAGTTTTTTTTTTTCATGTTACCATCAACCATGACTATCATCAGAAATCTTATACAAAATATTCAAGATTTCCAATATTATTTATTTCATTCCTCATTAAAGTTAAATTATCCATATCTATTTATATCACTTTTATCAATCAATTTTACTTTTATTGGACTTGGGTTTACCTCGTTATTAACAATGGTTATAATTTATTAAATTATTAATGCTTTTTTTAGTTCTATTTTAATATTGTTTAAAAAATGTCTACTTAAATACTATTTTCCAAAACAGATACTTTTATCTATTATAAGTGAGAATTAGTTTTAAATGTTTTAATATAGAATAATTATTTAAAAGTAATAATTGTAGAGGTTAAGTCTATAAATAAATTTTAAAAAATGCTAAATTTGATTTGTTCATTGTTAAGCGACGTCAATAATTTGTCAACCTAATATACTTCACTTATAAGTTAGATTATAGTAAATTCATTTCCGGTGTACCCAAAACCCAAAGTTGATGAATATTTAGTCAGTTATTTCAGATAATTTTTTAATTTTTATTAATTGAAAAATATTTGTAATCTTATTGCTAATTAGGAAAACAGATTTTTTAAGTAGTTTGTAACATTTAAAATAGTTATTTTAAGTAATATATTTTAAAAACATTAATGTTTAATATCTCATATTTTGTTTTTTATTTCTCCTTAAAACGTTTATTAATTTTTTGCCCTTTTTATATAAAGTTGGAGCTTCATTTATTCTCTTTTCCATTTTATTATTTTTTAACATTATATTTCCAGATATGGATAATAATAAATATTAAAATCAGTTTATTAATAATTTTATATTATAAGATTTTTAATGAATATAGTTGTTAACATTTTTTGTGCAATGATAAGTGCATCAGTTGTAAATGTAACAATTGATAAATATATCATTCTTTTCTAAAGAATTTGTGTAATATGACAAAACAAAATTAAACTAAAAATAATTTCAAAGCTTAAATTTTTATGTGAGAAAATAAAATTCAAATAATTAAAATATATTTTTATATTTTTAATGAGTACTTGGAATATGGAAAAAGAATTGATAGGATTAAACTATCATCAAACATAATTCTCAGGCATAAAATTTCATTTCAAACAAATGTCAATGTCAACCTACAATAATACTCAAACCTTAACTCCTTAAGTGAATGAGCATAAACCTATTTATTAAGCGTCAATTATTTGATTAATTATATAAATAAAACTTTTAATGGTAAACATATTTTCATTTGGTATTTCAATTGAGGTCTTAATTACAAATGATATTTCCTAATAACCTAAGAATCAATGTCCAATCAACACAACAAACATTAATGCATAGAATCAAAATACTAACAAATTTTTGAAAGAAGAGTCATATTTATAAAAACTAAGATTGATTACATGAGAATTCAAAGGTTTATATCTAATCTTTAACAAGACAGAAAGATGAACAATGAAGGGAAATAGATATACAAAGACGAGAAAGAAAAATCTTCCAAACCCTAACCATTATCTTAAGATTACATTTTTTCTAACTCTCAACCTCTAAATAGAGTGGAAAGTAGACGAGTGCCATATATTTCTATAACTCTAATACAAATAGTCTTTTAAATAGATTTTGATTTTCAACGTTTTCATCAACCACAATTTTACATTATTTACATGATTCATTTTATTATTTCAGGATTATATTTCAAAACATTTTAATTATTATATTAATCAAAATATTGAAAGTACTAGGTTTCTTAATTAGGTGTATTACTAGTTTTGTTATAAACTCATTGGAAAAATTTTAAAATATGTTAACATCTAATTTTATCTAGTTAAATAAAAAATTATAATTTAAATAAAAAGGGAAAACGATTAATATATAAAAAAATAAAAAAAAAGGTAAACGTGAAAAATTAAAAAAAATAGAAAATAGAAAAAATTATATATAATTTTATTGTTTTGTCATGTACAAACCATTTTGAAACATTTTGTTTTTATAAAATTGAGCTCATCCTATGTAAGAGCTTTGGAAATTGCTATAAAGAAAAAGTAGTGAAATCTAATGTTAGTTGACAGCAACATGAATATAAAGAGCATACATTATTTGTATTAGGTTTTATACATTACTCTCATTGTTCCCCTTCCATGTAGTGATAATTGTAGCTATTATACCAAGGTGAATGCATGAGAACAATCAATTATACTGTGGTGTTTATTTGCCTCAAGATTACTATAACACAAAGGTTACCACTTTAAAAGTATTGACATCACATATTAGGTGTGCATTTAATCAAATTAAGTAATTTAACTTTATATGTTTGAACATACCACAAATTATGGTCAAGAACTCTATGGTTGTCAAACAAAGCAATTTGAATTTTATCTTCATGGGGCAAAGAAGTTGTTGTATAATGGGTTAATATCAAAAACAGGTGTAGCAAAGGTAAAAGTGATGAGGTCAAGGAGATATGTCTTTCTATGCAAATTTCATTATTTAAGAGAAAATAATAATTTAGATATAAATTCTATAAACTTCTTTTTGTATTTCTTGACAAATTAATTCATACATGCAATCTTACATTCTTAATGTAAAGAATCTTCTCGTTTTCCTGGGCAAAAGTTCATTCTATATGCAAACAGTGAAAATAATTTGTGGAAGAATGTTACTGTAAGTTATAAGATGTCTAGACACTATTTTATATCAATCAAGTATATTGTTCCAAATCACTAGAAAAAATTATTTAGTCACTAATTTTAGTTATTAATTATGATTCAAATAATTATTAAATTAAGTTTTAATTATTAAATAATTATAAAATAAATTTAATAATCAATTAATTTAAAATAATTAATATCTAATATTAACTACTAAAATTTTAATCACTTATATTATTAGATTTTAAATTAATTTTTATTATTTTAAAAACTAATAAATTAATTTCTAAAATTAATTTTTCTTATAATAAATCTTTTTAAACAAAAAGTAAAAAGACAAATAGTCTTTTTCAATACGTAGAAGACAAATAGTGAGCACGAAAAATATATAAAGCTTGTAAATAAAAAAATTTAAAAAAATCATCTCAATTAAACATAAAAAAAAAAAAAAACAGATTCACCGTCCAGATATTACTGATAAGGACATATAGATATGCTCCAGTCAAATCAAGATAGATGATAATATTTTAATACATAATGCAGTTATATATTTATACTTCCTATTTAAAATCACTAATTAAATTATAATAATTTAGTGTAAGTTAATCCACTATTCTTGAATCGTAATTTTTTTCTTACTAAATTTAGATTTTTTATTATTGCATTGCATTGTTGAAAATTTCACACACTAAAAGAGAATGTGATACTTTGTATAATTTCATTTGAAATTAAAATTCATAAGAAGAAAACAAGGTACATAAATTAATAATAAAGTTTATTTTGTTAGAGTGTTTATTGTATGATGTCATTAATTTTAATTTAAAATGGGTTTTTGATTTAAAATTGTCATATTTTTTTTTTAAAAAATTGCATTTTGAATATTTATATTTAAAATAATTTTGTAAAAATATTCTTCTAAATATTTGAACGCTTAAGGATTGGATGTACATATTAAATCTTTAAAAAAAAACATCAATAAGTTGGTATTTAATGAAAAAAATAGTATTATGTTAATATGTTAAGAAAAACCTTGGTGTACACTAAAATAATGCAATTCACTTTCCTCGTGCTCAATTTAATAAGGAAACTTGATTTTAGTGGCTACTTGCTTCATCTTGATAGCTCTATATAATCAATTGCTCTTTAAGCTTTTTAGCATTTAGCATATGAATCTCGTTAAAACTTCATTTGCCAATGAGCACTGTTCTGTAATTTAAAACATAATTGCGACTTACACGTCTAAAGACTGATAATTGAGGAAAGAGAGAACATTAGGAATCAATTAATTAGGATAGATTTTCTTACACGTGACAATAATTTAACATTTAGAAACAAAAAGTAAAACTTTATATGATTTAATATAAAAAGGTTACTATTATTTATATATTATAATTTTATAGGTTGATTTAACTAAGTTTTTTTCTTCAAAATTTTTGAGTATTTTTAATTGTATTATTTTAATTTTTTCATTTATTTATTACTCAAAATTTAATATTTTTAATCAAGTCTTTATAATTTAATTTTTATTAATTAAGTAATGTAACGGTTAATTTATATTGTTTACAAAAAAAAAATGTGAGATTTTTTTGTAATTAATATAAACTAATACTACACTCAATATAAAAAATATAAATATTTTTTATTGATTTGTTGAAAATATATCATTTAATAAGAGATCATTTTTGTTATTATTACTTATATCAATAGTAGTGAAGATATTTTATTTTAAGTAATAATATGAAAATCATCAAAACATGATGATTATATATTTAACATATTTTAATTAAAATGATAAAATTATTTGTTGTTTTATAATTAAAAATTATATTATCTTATAATTATGAAGTTTCATGTTTCTTAACACTTAAAAACAAATAAGCAAATTAAAAGAATAAGATAAAATTTATAAATATGTTGATATTTAATATATAAAAATAATAAAATTTAATTAAAAATACTTAAATTTATAAAAGAATTCAAAATTAATTAAAATCCCCATCCCTTATCGTCAATAGAGATAGATATATTTAATTGGTATTGATTTGAAAGTTTATATTTAATTGGTATTGATTTGAAAGCTAGAAATTTTTATAAGTAATCTCCTATTATTGTGATAATGAGTTGAAGGGTTCAATCACTCTTTGTTGGAAACCTGAAGGATAATTTGTGAGAATATTTTTATCATTATTTAGATTTTGGTTAGATCATGTTCTGTATTCTCTATTCATCACATCACCCTCCACTCACAATTGGTGCATAAAAAGACACCTCTCATGCATACCAAATTCAAACCAAATTATTTGTTTATTTCCACCAAACTATAAATTACCATTGCATCATGTTATAAAGTCACCCACCCACATATCAATTATATTGATAAAGCATTTTCTTTAACATATATTAACATATAAAATATTTTAATTATTTAAGTTTAAGATGATTTAACTCAAATAATCATGATTACATCAAATTACAATTTAATTAAATCAATAAAAATTATTTTTTAAATAAAATTATTGACTTTATAAGTTTCTGTAAAAGTTAGACTCGTAGCCTACTTGATAGAATAAACTATAACACGATATATGAGTCCCCAATGGCCATATCCTGAGAGTATAACACTATAACTCTTAACTTAAAATTAGAGTGTAATCCACTCACTTAAATATTTGAGGGTTTTCTCGCCTAAACTTGAATTAAATTAAATTTACTTATGGTTTGAAAACATTCTATATTTTTCTCATTTTTCCATAGATTATTACAAAGTTTACACGATAATTTCATTATTTATTTTTATTTATTATTTTGTTTAAGTTATATAAACATCATGTAATACATTTGAATTAAACATAAAATATTTGATTTTAAATTTTTTTCTTTTCTCTTATAAGTTTCCGTGTGAGTGTATGTAAGCAGTGTTATTGTTGTCACATAATAAAATTGGTATTAAAATTGGTTACCTGATCAAAATTGGTTAAATGTCCGAGAAAATTATTAGTGCTATTATGCCTATTTATTATTGTGGATGTAAAAAGATAAAGAGAAAATAAAGTATACGAATAAAGAACAAATGAGTTATTGTAGCTATAAACAACAGAGACTCTAAGAGAGATACTATTATAATTATTGGAAGTTGTTGATGACTTAAAAAGGCTTATAATATTTAAAGTTTCATTTACTCGAATTTATCACAGAACAGTTGATAACTCAAAAGATGTATGGGACACTTTATATAGTAAAGACAGGCACAGAAATAGATGTAAGATGACAACTCAAAAAGCTGTTCAATAAAATTTTATTCGTCCACCGATCTCGACAATAAAATGAAGGTAAAAGATAAATGTAAGATGAAAGAAGAAAATTTTATTTGTACACGCGATAATAAAATGAAGGTATATTGAGTGCAAATATCCAATAAAAAAATGGTGGATACCTTCCCAACTAAATATGACCATATGCTGGTTATGATAATAAAGTCTTGTAACATACGACATAAATAACATAATTCCTGAAGCATTGAAGGCCATATACTACATGAATAATATAATTCTTAAAACATTAGAAAGACATGTACAAAGAATAATAGAACAACAAAAAAATGAATGAAGAATCATTGAAGAGTAAGGTGAATTTTAATGTAACAAAATCTAGTTAAGGTGAAATCTAGAGAAAATAGAGGTTGTGATGATTTAGGTACTTATTTTAGCAATAAGGTCAAATTTAACAGAATTTGGTATCAATTAACAGTAATTATTCTAATTGATTAGCTGTTATAATTAATGATTCTAAATATATAAAATTTGTTATTACTTGTAATTATATGTTTTAGTGACAAGGTCCTGTGTTAATAGGATCGGAAAGTTGCCTAATAGTATTTATGGCTTCCCTTTCCTCCGTCGAGAGTAGGTATTTTGTTTTTAACTTAAATTTTCAGGAACTTGGCAGTACAAGAGAAACCAAGACTTGGATCAAGGTGGAATAAGAGGCCTTTTGTGGTATCTTTTGAGTGGCATCTGAGTTTAAAGAATTTGTTATTAAAATATTTTTAACCGGAGTTATACGAGAGGGTCACCGTAGACCACACTCAAAGAAACCCAACTAACTAGTCTATTGCATTTCACTTGATAAAAGTACATGAAGACATTTATAGAGGGCTCCAGTTTCAAAGACTCAGTGCTTTCAAAGGAGCTTACCTCTCTCATAGGGGTGATTTCTCTATTGAACAGAGCCATGAGCGTACCTAGAACAATGAAAGGCAAGGAACAAAAGATGGTGCTAAATGAGCTACAAGATAGAGCAAAACTAAAATCTTCTGGCAACAAAATAAAATTATAGATAAACAAACCAAAAATTAGTCTAAACTAACAATGTTGTCCCCATCATCCTCAGTACCAATAATGGCCATTCTCTTGTCGTTCTTGGCTTCATCCAAAATCTCTTCAACATAGATAATGATTTTTTTAGAAAGAAAATGATTTTTTTCTTTCAAATGCTTCTTGGCTAAACCCACCTAAACCTAGGAGCAGTGTACTATCCAAGATCAAGAACATCTCAATCAACCGAAAACAACTAGTCATCTCCAATTAAAGGCATAATTCCATATGAGTGAGTCTCATTACTCCCAAGTGACACATCCTTCAAATAATTAAACATGAGTCAACAATCATATTACATCTAATATATCCTAAAATCATAATTAGGATCGAAACTCTCGACCAAGATACAGGAGTAAAGTTGGTGGTCCTGTAAAATTATTTATAGCCTTTGTAAGAACACGCGGAAAGCTAGTTAATGTTAATGGATCCTTTCTGTCTTATTTCATTTTTCATTGAAGTGATGCAAATTTTTTAAGATAATTTATTATCCTAATCTTCAAAACAAAATAATCACATCCACTAAATATTTATGTTAATCAGACTCGTGACAGGGCATGTCAGGTCACTCTCTTAGGGCCCGTCTTACGCACCCGTTAATGTTTGTATGTTAATAAAGAATTAAAGTAAATTACTGAGTGGCACATTTTATTATATTGGTTATAATTATTTTGTTGGTGAAATTATACAATTTAAAAATAAGCATAAACATAAATATTTTGTAAATTATTTGAGAATCGCTTGTTCCTGTTCTTTTAATTTCCAAATCATAAATAAAAGAATAATGAATTCAAAGAATTATTGGACTAATCTTGAAACTTTAGCAAAACGATGCTAATCTTGAAATAGACTGAGGTTACAGTGAGCATTAATTTGATATTGTGATCTTAAATATATGTTTTAAAAGATTATTAATGAAAAAAGTAATGTCTTAACAGAAATATTAAAAAAATAATTATTTTTATATTTGGTAATGTTTATATAATCTTATTAACTATACTTTCCATTGAGATATTTTCATAATCACTCGAGATTGATTCTGGGGTTTACGGTCGTCAACGAAGAAACTCAAGTAGATGTTTGTTTTATTGTTGGGATTTCAACTTTCTAGATAGTATACCATGTCTAAAATTTAAATTATAGAGAAATTTGTATTGATACACAATTATTGAATTTCAATAAATAGAAACATGTTTTTTCTTACAATAACAAAATTGTGGTAACAACACACCTAGTGGAAAATTTGTATTCCCGTGCAAAAACTTATTGCCCATCGAAAATGCTTTTGTTGGGTATGAAACTTTCTACACAAAAGGAACACATTTTGGCTGTGTATTGTTTATAGTAAAATTATTTTTCATTGTGTTATTAGCTGCCTTTATATACACAGCAAAAATGTATTTGTATCGTGGACAACACATTTCTGATGAAAATATGTTTTGTTAGGCATAATAAACAAAATTATGAAATAAATATAGGAAAAACATTAGGTGCACATAGAATAGCAAAAGCGATAAGCACAATCACCATAAGGTGTGTGATGTGGACGACCCTTAAAAAGTGCCTGCCAACATGGAGCCCACGTCATATATGCCACTGTAATTTTTTTTCCTCTGCATAATGGATAATATAGACAATGAAAAATTAACAGCACCGCTTTTTCAGGCTTGGTGTTCCAAAATCAACATGTCCTAAGGACTAGTTCCACAATTGATGACTTCCGGGAGTTCAATATACATTTGCCCCTGTATAAATAGACGTTTGAAAAAGGACCCATCGCAGAAAGTACGGAAAACACATACTTCACGTGATTGATTTAGAAATTATTCCCAATTCTGAAGCCCACTTACGCAGGCAATAGTTGATACTTCAATTTGTTGCAATGGATGATAATCATAGGGCCACATAAAAACGCATAGGAGGCTTTGCCAAGTTAAACAATATATCCCCAGAATTATCCTCGGAAATTTTTGAAGACGGTTAAGGAGTTTAAAATCAATAACATTACTAGGCCGTGAAATTTTTCTCTTGAGGGGGCTAAATTTACAAATTTGTTTCATAACTATCAAAAGTTGAATTGGATCGTTGATTTGTTTCATGTATGAGTCGAGGTTTGGGATGATTAACATTATATATGCAGTACTAATTTTTATTTTTTATGACATGCAATTTGAGCAATAGTTGAAATAATTCATGTAATTCTTTCTGGAGGTTGACTAAATATAACCCTAACTACTGTCAATTATTCATTACTTCACAGGAGCTGACAAAAATGCCTAATTACTCATGTTGGGAAACTTTAGACCAGCTCAAATTCCTCATTTCTGAAGTTAATATAACGGTTGACAAATATTTCTTCTGCACTACTTTTTACATAGGTAAACAACTATAATGTACCATTCCATGTAAAGAGAATAGTCACCTACCAAGTTAAACACTTAGGAGCGACAGCATTCCACAGTGAATGACAATCTGCAGACACCATAGTTGATGTTTCCTACACTCATTGATCTATCCGCTAGGCTGCTTTGATAACGCGGGGAATAGTAGCTTCTCCAACTCCACTAAACTGAAACAAAATTAATGTGAGCAAAACTGGAGTATGATAAACTGTTAATACCTAAGTAGCCATACGAAGAAAATCTACTAGTTCACTTACATCTCATATTTACGATAGGCTTCATTTTTTTTGGCCAAGAACAAGTCGCTATCTTTGGGCAGATTACTTAAAGAACTACCTGGAAAATTTGGAGCAAAGATCAACACTATAGCTACAAGTATAAATGAATAAAAAGCATTATAGCATAATTCACAGAACACGAGCATAATTCAAAATACACGATCTTTTTTCAGTCTGACATTTTGCAGAACTAGAGATATATTGTTCAAAATATGAAAAATGAGCCAAACTGAAATGGAAATAAAACAAATTAAAGAACAAAGAAAATGTCCGAGCTTGAGCATCACAAATTAAATAGGAATTTTCTAGAGTGCAGCATTTGAATACAATTAGTGCTGTTCTGAAAGTATTACAGTAGAAAGAAACAAATATCCGGGGAGGGGTTATGAGATTGGTAAGAGAACTAAACTCAAGATTCCAATGAAAAAGTTAGGCTGATAAATGAACATTAAGTTATTCATGGAAAAAAAAAAAATTTGAAATATAAAATTCCCATTTTTTGTCATAACATCTTTTGAACGACATTGGGCACTAATTAGATGATAAGAGGTGCTGCTTTCTCATCGCAAGGGAAACGAGGATAGAAGTAACCTTTCAACCCAACGATTAACATCCGCTCACTAGTTTCTCTCACATACTTTCTACTATCATCTGAATTTTGAATAACATTTCAGAAAATGTTAACTGTGAACCAAACTCGTCTTTTAATTCTAAGAATGTCATTTCTGGGGAATAAATCGCATAGCTTGTAAAACAAATCTACAGTATTTACTTTCACTAGTCCAGTCAGCAGACAAGAATATGGAGATAGACCAAAATATAAAAGCAAACAGGATCAAACATGTATGCTCTACTATCCCACCCAAATTTCCCTCCCCAGACAACTAAAGCTAGAGTGGTTTCCCACAACAGTTTCCAGACATAAACTGACACAGAGGCCTGTAAAAGCCTACACGAAAATGAGAAAAACTTAGAAATTGTACCCTACAGGGAGTAGCTCAAACCAGAATATATTGAAAATAGAATAAATTGATTATACGTCGAAGTTATCAATCTCAAATAGCAGTGCATGACGGCTAACTCTGAAAACGCTAGCTGGATAGCTGGAAGCAGGAGGAGCGATATTTCAAATATTATAATAATGCAAACTAAATAATTTATACTACACCTAATAAAAAAGGAAACAAAAATACCGAATTTAAAGGAATTTACGATGAACAATAAATCACACTTTATAAACACAGTCCCCAAGGAGACATAAGAACATATTAATGAAGTCAAAAGTGAAAGATATCAGTGAAATTAATAGAAAAATAACATAAATGTGAACTTTGAAAGTCTAAAGGAAGAAGAAAAAAAGAACCCAGGATAAAACAAATAGTTCTATAGAGTATGAACCAAGAAGGAATAGAGGTTCATCAAACAGACATAGCTTTTGTGTGGATTTTTTTACCCAAAAGAACCCAGATAAAAATTAGTTTTTTAAGCTTTTATCACAGTGGCACTGCTATAGCACGCGAAAAAACACTATTGCAGCCACTATTGAAAACGGCTCCGCTAGTAGCAGCCCTGGGCTGCTTTGCACTATCCCACAATTGTGAGCATAGCACACTATTGACTTTTATATTACACATGCACAAAACTAAATTGATTACCCATGAAGATTTAGACTTGCATTTGTTTGAAAGCAATCTTATAAATTTTCCCACAAACAAGTTTCCAATAATGCAGTTCCTACATATAGGCTAATTCATAATAAGTGCAATTTTGGCAGACCGCATAAAGCATAGACAATTTAGAGGTAAGATGAATAAAGCATACTTGGAACGGGAGCTGGGTGTTTCATCATCACATCTTTCTGAACCTTCAACGGCGAGTCTTTGTCAGGCTGTTCTACACCCTGTCAAGTAAACAAACATATGAAGTCAACACTGAACAAAAATTTCACACATGTTAAATGTTAAAACCATCTTCAATTCGAAAAGATGAAAAGAGCAGCAGATAAGCACAATGTGATAAGATGAAGATGGAAGGAATTTAATACCTTCTTCTTATCCCTCCTTTTTAATATCTTGAGATGGCATTTCTTGATGTAGTGCATCAAATGGTATCGAGAATGCCGAGAGCACAACTGTTCCTGGACCTTAGGGTTCTCCGTTAACCAGTCAGAAATCTCCTTGGACTTAACCACCTCATCCTTATCCAAAGTCTCCAGCCACGAATACACCGGAATCCACTGGTCAGTGCGCTGAAACCGCGCGTGCGGAAGATCAAGCTGACTCGCTTCCCGTTCCTGAAAGACCAAAATCCGTAACAAAACAGAAGTGGCGCCTGCGGTTAAAGAAAGCGAAATCTGAAAGGAAAAGTGGAATTGGTTAGAACCTGATTGGGGAGTCTGATGCAATTCTGGAAGGAGATGAGTCGGTTGGAGAGATCGGGGCGAGGCATGCATCGGAGGCCTTCGGGGAGAGAAGCGAGGTTGGAGTCGATCCACGCTTCCACTTCGGCCATGCTCACTTCCTTGGCCTCCGGGAAGGAACAGAGCCATGCTCGAGCCATCGTCTCCCATTCTTCCGATTGCTGTTCCTGCTCTTGTTCTTGCTCTGTCTCTGGTTCTGGTTCTGGTGCCGGTGCTACATTTGGGTCCTCGGAGGTCGACATGAGGCTCAAAGGGTTTTGCGTTTTACACTAAAACGACAACGCTTCCTCTCCTTTTCCACTGTCACACACTATCTTGCCTTCTGTACACACTGTTGTTTTTTCTTTTCTACTTTTTTCCTCTCGAAAATATAAACACTATATAGTGAGAATAAAAAAGTACTTTTAGTTTTATAGTTGTACAATTTTATCTATTAAAGATATTTAAGAATAACTTATTTAAGTTTTTGAATAGACTATTTTTCGCTTTTTTTAGATGGCATTTGGTAGGGAAAAAGAATTATACCTGGTAATCGGGGTTTTGAACTGTAAACACTGATAATAAGTTATGATTATTAATGAATAGGTTCCCTTTGGTTGAACAAAATATTTTTAAGAATTGAAGAGTAATTTTTTTATTTTTACTAAAATTTTAACTTATTTTCATATTAAACTTTTTAACAAGAATATCATTATAATTGTTTCATTAAAAAATTATTTTAACTTCTAAATTTTAGATTTTTTTTTCTACAATGGAATTTTCTATAAAAAAAAAATATATATATATATATATATATATATAAGGTTATGGGAAGCATGTATTGTTGGGAATCTTATATTTTAAAAGTTAATTACCACTTCAACATAATTACTCTTTATTTCACCAAATATAGGATGAGAAAATGAAATCACTCTTCCCTAGTAAAAAAAAAAGTTTTCATAATTGCTCAATTTAGTTCTTTTTTTTAAATCAATATAATCCTTAATTTTGCTAAAATGACTTAATTTATATCCAATGCATTTTTTATAATATTGTTAAATATAATAACATTAATAACATTTTAACCCTAACAATAACAACATTAATAATAATATAATAAAAAAGTGCCCTGGTACAGTGGTTTGAGAGTATCTTTCTACCATATCATTTACTTGGATTTGACTATTGGATTTTCAATTTTTATTGTTTATTTAAAATGTTGTTTTTTAATGATATACTCAACTTTAATATTTAGAATAATGGTAATAACTTTGCTATTTTTTTTTTAATTTTGTAAGATTTGTGTGAACTGACCCGCAAACTAGTAGTTATGTGAGGGAGATCAAATATATGAATTCATAAGTCTTTTTAGAATCAATCTCCCCAGATATTTTTTAGGAACAATGTGTAGGATAAAAATATGTTAATGACCATCTTAAATGAAATCAATAATTGTGATCATCAAATTATCTTGCAAATCAACATGAATATTGAAACTCTTAACAATTCTAAAGAAATAATTTATTAGTCAAAAAATTGATATTTTGTATAATTTTCTATTGCCAACCACAATTTTCAAATAACAAACTAAATAAAGTATCTTAAACCATAACAACTAGAAAATTGAATATAAGACAATTTTCTAGTAGTGCCAATAAAAATATAAGTCTTCAAAATACTAGTTTATTTTACTTCGAAATCCATGAAGTCTAGGCAAAGCTTTCAACATACAATTAAAGATCTAATATAACCTTCATCAATTTAGGAAAACAATGTTTTATTCCAAGCTACATCCATCATTCTAATTTTACTTTTATCCCTAGCCCAAGTAAAATTTATGATCCAGCTTTTTATTTAAAGAAGTAGATTATTAGCCCACAAGTAAACTTGAACATACCATGAGTCACATTAGACTTTAAAGTACTTTTTCCCCATTAAACTAAGAAGAATATATTTCCATTTCCTTAATTTGAGATTAATTATGTTAGTCAGCCTCTAAAACATTTTTCCTATGTTTCCCTTGGAAAAGATAAATACCAAGAAAAGTTATAGAATCTCCCAGTCCAAAAGCCAGGGATAGAATTAATCTCTTGTCTGTAACCTCCATATAAACACCCAGCAAATCAACCAAATGTTTCATATTGGAGACTTATCCTTTATAGAACCATGATTATAATTGTTAAATTATAATTTTATGTTACCATGACTATCTTGTTAAAAATGAAACAAAAATAACAAGATGATCAAATTATTCAAATTTTAGTATATTTTAAAAAATGAATACTGCATCGCTTTTTATCTATATAGAGGAGATATGAAAGAATTTTATATTACTACAAAGTTTAGTTTTGTATGTATGATACATATCAAAGGAACTTTCAGCTTTGACAAAACATGTTATACAAAAAATATTAATGAGTGTAACATTTAATAAAAATGAACATAATAAAAAAATGTGAAGGGTGATCAAATTGCACCTATATAACTTTTACAAAATGTTACCCCATCAATAATTTTATATTGGATCATGGTTTTTCAAAACTGATTTTTCATGTAGGTGGTAGAAGAGAAATTTGAGTTGGTGGGAATTGGAATTGGTAAGAAGGTTGGAAGTGAGGGTAGGGCAGTGACCTTTGGTAGCTTCTAATAAAGACAGTTGGAGGTGGTCTTTGAAGAGGCGAGAAATTGTATGGTCTCGTCTTGAAATAGGTGAAATTGAGGGGTATGTTTTGACTGGAAAAAGATTTGAAGTAAACTAGTTCCATTGAAAGTGGTTGGTTTTGTGTAGAGATTGTTACATGACAAGATTCCAACAAAGTTGAATTTATATGTAAGAGCAACTTCGAATGGAGATGATAAGAGATGTGCTGGCTGTAAAATACATCTTAAATCTTCTGTGCATTTATTCATTCCATGTATAGTTTTTTCAGAAGGTTGGTAGATATGTGTAAGGTGGTTGGGTGTTGAAACGGTGTTTCTGATTCAACCAAAATAGTATTTTGTTTAGTTTACAGGTCTTGCAATGGGTTTTGGGTGGATAAGAAAGGCCTAATAGTTAGTTTATATGGTTGTGTGGCGTGGAAAGTTAGTGTTATTGCATAGTCGATATAAAAATGGAAGTGTGTTAGTGTAGTGGATCACTAGCTACGTAAGAGACTCCTCAAACATAGACTACCAATAAAAGAAAACTTGAGGAAGAGAAACATTTTGTCACATTGAACTTGAACAAATATAGGTGTATGTTACAACTAGGAGTTTGGCTCTATATGACAAACACATATGCAGAGTTGGAGTCCTTGAACAATCTGTGAGATGGAAGGTTTGAGATGGAAATGTATGACAGGTGCAGGTAGAGATATTGATCTTCAAATGGGGCTGAAATTCAGTGAAGAGAATTTGCACTGAAGTTGTTTGTGGTTTTGTTTCTCTATTTTCTGTCTTTGTTTCTGCTGTTTAGGAGCTTAGATCATTATCAAGTAGTCTTTAAGTTTGATTAAAAAAGTCAAAATGTACCTAAATGTTATAGATATGATGAATGATTTTTGAATTTTGGTCTTATTGCATGTGCTTCTGCTTACACTACTATGAATATATCTTGTACTCTGCAACTTTTTTAATAAAATTTGTTTAAGGATAAAAGATAAAAGAACTAAAATATTTTAAAAATTCAAAAAATCATTTTGAATGAGGAAACAAAAAGAAATCAACTTTACACAATAAATAAATATATATATATATAGAGAAATATTTTGTCGAGTTGGTGGATATTTTGATCAATTATCTTCTTATCTACATTGATCTTTTGTTGGTGTCGGCCACAATTTATTTGCATAGATAAGATCTAAATTTGTAAATTTCTATTTTTTTCGTTTATTGTATATTTTGGTACACTTGTTCTAGTGTACTAGAATTTTAAGATATATATCTTATTAAAAACATATACTAGCATAATTTTTTATTATTAAAATTTAAAAAACTATAAATTTAAAATCCAAAACGCCTGTTAAAGTACAGAGAAATTATATTAATATTTTTTGGGATTTTATTGAATTACACTTATTTTCTTTTTACTCTTATAATGATAGCGTAGAATTCTTCAACCATTTAAATTAGTTTACAAATGTTAAAATAAAATTTAAAGTTTTTGAATGAATATATGAAATAATTTTTGCAAGTTAATTATTTATACATAAAATAATTTTAAATTATAGAAAAATCAACTTCATTTACACAGAATGTATATTCTACTTATTATTCTTAAAGATATAATTAGAGGCTGAAAAATGTTGTTTGTCACTATTATTTACTGTTGATAAGATGTCATTTCATGTCAAATCAACATGACTCGTTCACTAGAATGCAAACTATCCATGACACATCAAATATAATTTTTTTTTTATGAGTGCAAATCAAATATAATTTAAACTGGTAAATTATCTTCACATAATTAGAGTCTAAAAATAATAATTTTGCAAATTTGGATAAGTATAGCCTTAAGTAGATGATGATGTTCATTCCAATTTTGTACGAGACTGATACTCCACCCCATTCCCATCAAATAAACTATATTTGGAGTTTAATTTAATTTAATCGTATAATTAATCATGGTTAGTCTATAATTTTCTCACTTAACTAGGTTCCACCTAACTATAGGTTATCCTTGGGCACACACAACCATTTTAGACCCATATATCTCTTGTAATAGTATAACTAAACTCAGAATCTTCGTTCATTTTAATAGCAAATTTATTTACGGGTTTACACTGATTCTTTCAGTGACTACCATGATACACCAGAATCATTCAGCCAAAAGGTCTCAGAGTAGTTAAATCAAATTAGCTTTAAGGGTCTAAATATTGTTTGAGCTTAAGAAATATTTAGAGTTAAATTCGATTAGTGGGGGTCAAAAAATTGGATTGATTTTAAGAGATATTTAAACCGATCAATATTAACTAGTTGGTTTATTTTTTTAAGTTATTCCGAATGAAAAGAATTTAATTATTATACTAGAAATAGTTCGATTGGATTGCTGGAGTCATCGGATCTATAAATAGAAAATAGAAATTTTCAGAAATGTAAAAAATTTTCAATAATAGAAAAGGAAACATCTTTATAACCTCAAAAAATAAATAGAAATTATATTATTGAATTTCCCAAATATAAAATTATGCTGTTATGAAGTCATTCTCATAGAAAGATCTAAAATAATTGTGGGATCTAAGAAAAATTCAATACTCGAATCATCATTGTAATCAGGTTTTCTTTTACAACCCAAATCAAAACTATGGACTAAATCGATCTCAATTTTCTTTTATCTCAATTCTTTTTGGTTCAATTTTACATAATTGAATCAAGATATCCATCTAAACCTTATCAATTATAAATATAGAATTGTGCCGATAAATTTACAGTGTTACCAATTGTTTAACAAGCACTGAAAAGAGAAATAAATAAATTAAAATTGTTTTCAAACTTTGATTTCTTTTTTTTTCTCGTATCTTGGTACCACACCCTAAATTTTATCACTTAAAAATTCATTACCTTTTACATAATTAATAATAATAAAAAAAATAATAACAGTATCATATAACTATTATTTATTTATTGCATTCAATTCATATATATTATTGTAAAAGTTGAATAAAAAAGTTAACTTCTAAAATACAAACAATAAGATTATTCAGTATTTAATTTAGATAAAAAAATAATAGTAAACAAAGAAATACTAACTGTTCTGGTAATAATTTATGACAATAGACAAAAGGCTGACATTTATTAAGTGTTACAAGAGTGGAGAAGTTGATTTATTTAAAAAAGTTGTATCATTAATGTTTTAAATGTACAGAATTAATGAAGTTTTTATTGATAAATAAAAAAATAGAAGAAAAGAAAAGATTGGTTAAATAATTGGAAGAAGAAAAGTCTAGAAAAGAGCAAAGGGATGTGGAACTTGGGCATTAGTAACCGTCAAAATGGTCATGAATCAGGGGTTTGAATACGAAAGGGTCCTCTGCGGTGTCGCGACGACAACGATAACGTAAACAACATGGAACCTCTGCTGTCTGCTGTGTTGTGTTTGTTGCCTTTCTCTTCTGGAAAATGTCACTCTACCATCGCCTTTTCAATTTTCATGTAGATCATGGTACCTAGTACTGTGCTGCTAGAGGAGTAGTTAGTACCGTATACGACGCTCCTCATCCACGTGCATGACATGATACACATCCACCACTCCACTTTTTCACCACCATAAAATACTATCTCAACTTTTCTGCAGAGACGGATGCAAATTTGAGTTTTAAAATTTTTCAAAAGTCAATAAGGCTTGCGTATCACTGAACTCTTTTCGTAAAGAAAAAAATGGTTTAAAAAGATTTGAAGAGGAGAAATAGAGTGAGGAAATGAATAACTTGTAGCTTAATTCGTGGGGAACTGCCACCACAACTAAGCCTAGATAATCTTTTGATAGCGCAACTTCAACCAAAAATAGTTAATGGATGTACTCACTCTCCACTCAACAGATACTCAACAAAGCATAGAGGACTCACAAGAACCAATGTGCTTTTGGATTTTCCACTTTATGCTATTCCTTTTCAATCCCTTTCCTTCCCCCACAATATTACCCATCCATCACCTCATCTTCTTTCTCATTTTCTCTTCCCAACCCTTTCTTTCTACATTTCTAATTAATCATACTAAATTCCCACCCAAATCTCCATTGCGTCCTCATAAGTAGTAACCTAATGAATATTCCTCATTTCGCAATCTAAAATCCCACACCAGTTTTCCAGTTTTAAACAAAACCATCCCATTAAGAAACCCTAATCCAACAAAGAAAAAAGATTCCCTCAAACAAAACCAAATTTTTTATGCTCGTTTCTCCAGATTCTGTACCCCATCACTTTGTAATAAAAACACTGTTCTCCTTCTATGTATTTAATTTAATTTAATTATCAAACATGGTTGGTAAAGTTAACACGAAAAAAACGTCTTTTAATAAATAAAATAAAATAAAATACTTATCGCATAGCTGGTCACTGATTCATATAATATTTATAATTTGATGTCTAAAATACAAAATAGAAAAAATTACCCCATATGTACACCGTACGTAAAACTAATAGTCCCATCTTTTTCTTTTTTTTCTTTCATTGTCTATTCGTCGGTTGAAATTCACTCTCAAACGGCATCGTTTGGTATCGCAAAGTCGTTATTTAGGTCTACGGCACCATCTCCTTCACCGTAGGGCTCAGTGGGCGAACACTCCATTTTATGCTTTAACTTCCAATCCATGGCTTGGCATCCACGTGAGCAATAATTAACTTTTCCACAAACAGAACAGCGTCGAAATTCGTGCGGTCGAGTTTCCGGTCGGCCACATCCAATGTGGGAACATAACCTCAATCCTTCCTCCAATTTCCCTTTACCGGATTCGAACCACTCTCTTAAAAAACGGTTCACCGGTTGCACTTCCGGTACCGGAATTCTGTAACCGTAGTCACTCAACAACGCCGTGACTTCTCTCTGACACGTCATTGCCGTCCGCCACGTCACCATGGGAGAGTCAGAAGCAGAAGGACTCACCTCGCGTAACACGTACGCGAGCTCCCGCACGTTGGCCTGCACCAGCATCCGCCTCCCCTCCGCAACGTTCTGTCGCACGCCGTAACCGTCCTGAAGACAATGGCCCAACTCCCGAAGCGCGTCGATGTGGCCGAGCAGCGACGCACGCGCCGACAAGGCCACGCCCGCGCGTAGATCCTTGTCGTGTTTGGAGCCGCCGCTGCCATTGAACTGTATCACCGCCAGCGAGTACAGAGCCGGCGCGTGCAGCTTCATAGCCGCCTTCGCCATCAACGAAAGCCCGCTCCCTCGGTTTTCCAGACAGTAAAATCGGATCTGCAAATAAAATAATAAATTAATTAAACAATTATCAAAAAAAAAAAAATTGAATTTTTACAATTTATTTCATGTTCAAGGACTAACCATTCCAAGGATATAACAGGCGTCCACGTTGCCGGCGTTAACACAGTGTTTGAGGAAAGTGTGAGTCTTTTCCGACCAATTTCTGGGCTTTATGGCAAACACTTTAGGCCCGGCTTTGGATAACACAAGACGGTGCAGACCCAACCGGTTTAATCTCTTGCATCTGTTGTTTTTGAATGAAATTAACATGCTTTGTGAGGAACATTAACATGGGACTTGGGATAGGATGTTAAAAGAAAAGGGTAAAGATTTAGATGAAGAAAGAAGAAAGACTTACGTTAAGACGATGTTTATGAAATCGGACGGGGAGGAAGCGGTGGAGCTGAGTTTAGAGAGAATGAAAACCACTAGATCATCGGGGAGGCATTCAAAGAGATCGTTTTTCTTCTTGGTGTGCTTCAATGGAGCTCTCATGTTCCTGTGTTTGGTCTTGCTGGCATTCAAATGTGATGGTGGAACCTTGTAAGGCGAAACAAATGGGAAGAGAAGGAGGAGGGGTTTATATTCGAGTTTGGAGAAGAGGAAAAGCCAGTGGACCCACCAAGTATCACAAGCGTCGGTTTTCTATTTTATTTTATTCTGTAATTAATGATAATATTTTACTTCTTACTGGTTATAATTATTATTTTGTGTATTTGGGAAATGACACGTAAGCAAGGGCAATAATGGGTATGAAGTGGCAGTGGTGAGTGGCGAAGTTGCAGGAAGGAAGGTGAATAGGAATAGGTTTGGTTTGGAGACTGGTCAAAGGGACCACTAAAGTCACAGGCTCATTCACACCACCATGCCTTGTTCTTTGCGCTTTCTATTTGCCCTGTTACACCATCATAAAGTAGTTCTTCAAAAAAAACCACCCTTTTTACCATCAAAAGCCAGGTTAATTCTAAAGCTTATATGAGTTATTGTTTTATTAGGGTTTTTTCTTTCTTGGAACTATTACCAAATACTCATCACTATTAAAATATGTAGCCTGAACCCTTTCACTTGCAAAAGGCCAAAAGTACCTATAACAAACATAAATGTATGAAGCAAGTGGAGCTGCAATGAGGAGGAACTCAAGTGGCTTTCGTTCTCTTAATTAACATCTATGGGATTAGGTTTGTCTCAGAGGGACTTGTCTTTCAAGTGCGTTATTTCGTATTTGAATAGACTCATCCATTATGATATACTTTTAGTTACTTTGATAATTGTTAATTATATAAGTTTAGTGGCTGCTTAAATTAAATCATTTTATAGTCTAACTTTTACAATTTTGATTATCTATTCTTCTAGAGTTTCAACTCTTATTATCTTATTTCAAAGTAGAATACTAAATTTTTAATAATTTTTAAATAGAGATAAAAAAATAACAAAAAATATGAAAATAAAAATATTTTTTTTTATTTTCATATAAAAAATGAATATATATACAAATAATATATTCATTCTAAGTCTAAAAAAAAAAAGAAATAAAAATATTATACTATAATTTTGTCATAAAAAAATAAATGATATAATTGATATTAATTTTTTTACTGGAACATTCATATCCTTTGCAACATACTTAATTTTTTAATAATATCAACATTATATATGCATCTATAATATAAAAAGTAAATATTAACAGAATTATCATTCTTTTCATTTAATATTTTTCTTGTATTATTGATGTATATAAAGAGATGTTGCCTTTTTTTCACTCATCTTCTAATAGTATATTTATTATGTCTTGAATGTATGATGCTAATATTTATTGATAATCATAATTTAACATAATATAAATAAATAAAATTAGGTTTTCCGAATAATTTGATTAAATTTAACTTGATTTTAGCATACCTAATCTGTTACCAATCGTGTAATTTGACCAAAATTACTACTAAAAAATGTTTATTATGACCATTTAAACTTATTTATTTTTAATTTTTTTATTTAGATATTTAATTTTTAGTTATAATTGTTTTGTTTAATTTTACCTACAAAAGTTTTATTATTTAAAAAAGTTATTTTAAAATTCTAACAAGAAAGCATTTGAAAATTAAAAAAAATAATTAAAAATTTAAGATTTAATTGGCTGAATCCAGTTACACAAGAATGTGTTTGACAGAATTGGATCTAACAAAAACTTGATTGAACCTTGTTTTAAATTCTTTTATTAAATTAGACATTAATTTGTTTAAATCCAATTAACAATGAACTGTAGGTGTTTCATGATTATGTTTTTCCCACATATATTTATCAAAAAATAGTTTTATAATATAATAAATAAATAAATACTCTTATGAACTTCTTAACTCTCCATTCTTAATATACACACCAAAAATACATTAGCTTGTTACTGCAAGATTTTGTTGTGCTTATAAAGAAAGTACGATTCTTTTGTAGACAATTTTTTAATTCAAGAATGTTTTTCAAAGACCAACATTTTTGGTAATGAATTACTGTCTAATTTCAGTTGACTTTTTTTATCCTAGCTGCCGAATAATAATAGGTTGATTAACTCTGAAGAATATGATATAATCAGATTATGATCTTATCATATTCTATATAATTCTAATACCATTGGACTGGTCTCTTTGAGTCATTGGATTTAAAACTGCTGTCTTTTGTATAACCAAAACACCACCTTCATTCACACTCAATCCTCTATATACCATAATTAAATTATATACATTTATTTTATTGCTGTTTTGTTCAAACATTTCAATGTCTTTTCACTAGCAAATGTTTGATACTTAGTTGGTCCAAATAAACATCCCTGAAAAATAGGGTCACTCAAGTTATCGATTGAGTTTCTCCATAAAATAAAACAACTCAAATAAACTAAGTTTGGATTGACTTCTATTGTTTTTTCAAATTTTATCTATATAAAAAATCATAAAAAAGAGGAAAATATATATTCAGGCAAGAAATTTATATGTTTAATATTATTATTCAGAAACAATAATTGTAAACAATGAAATAAAATTGATAGAATAAAAAAAATAAAAACAATAAAATGCCCCCACAAGAAGCTGTGGCATGAAGGAAAACAAAGCTCGTTGTTTAATCAATTATCATATACGTCATGTCATGTGTTGGAAGAAGCTTTAACAACCCTTCAATTGCTCAATCAAATTAGGCGGCATTTTTTTAAAGGACGTTCTTGGCTAATCCGAAAATCACAATTTTAGAGATATATTAATTATTCGAAGTTACTAAAACAATTTACTAATGTTTTTATCATAATTTTCCTCTTAATATAAATGTTTAATTAGGTTTCACAACGCACGAAGTAAAATGATGGGACTGGTTGGAGAAAGCATTGCACACATGATCTAACTTTCACGGGTAAGTAGAGAACAAGCAAAGGGTTTAATTAACATGGTAGGTGAACCATGAGATGAAGATATACATGAAACGAATTAACAAACAAACGCAGCCTCCAAGCATATTTTTTTTTTGTTACACTTTCACATCTCTACGCATAACACAAGTTGATGGTGGAATAAAAAACAAGTTGGGATGAGAGAAAGAATTTTGAAGATGAAGTTAAAGCAATTAGAAACACAGATAGATAGATATTTATTGTATAAATGCATGGGTGGGGACAAGGCCAACACCAAGAAAAGAAGAGTAAAGTAAATTAATGATTCGTCTTTTATCTCTGATTTGGAATAAGTTACATCCCATAGAAAATTAATGTAGATTTGGATAAGGCTTGAAGGTGTGGAGTTGGTGAAACACAAATCCTTTTCCTTTCCTACACAGTCCCACCAAAAGGAGATGAATATATTCGAGAAAAACATGTTGTGTGCGTTTTTTGGTTTTTTGATTGTATTAGATGTAAATATGTATATAAAAGATATAGTGTGTGGTTGAGTCACCCAGAGAAGAAGAAAGTTAGATGAATAAGCAAAAGCCACCAAACCAAAGAGAAAACCATCTACCATTCAGCGTGATTGATGGTTTAAGGGCAGTGATTACATATTATTTAGGGTTAGGGTTAGATATTTATATGATGGATGAGTGATCCTAACTTGATGGTACCCACAAGTTTTATACCAAAAGGAAATGGTCATTTGTCATTAATTTTGATGTACTTGTGAATTCTGACTTTTGGTTACAACTGAAATTTCCAGCACTCAGGGACACGTAAATACAATAATTAAGGTACCAGATTGTTTTCTTGGTCAACCTAATAACACAAGTGGAAAGACTGCGTGAAAAATTGACCTTCTAATTACCAAGTCACTTGTTTATGTTTGGTTAATGACATCTAAACAGCTCTGGTGTATTACTGTACAGAGAATGATTTCATACATAACAATTCTAGCTATATTTTTTTTTATTATTATTATTCTTATTTACTAACTTGTAAATTTTTCCAACGTCTAGAAAGATTATTGAGGTTGAATTAGGATGTCACGTCATTCAGTGGATGTTTGCCAATTTCTGTGATGCTTTCTGATTTTTCTACCTTAACGTGTTTGTGTGCGTCTTTTCCCCTGATTTCTTGTAAAATTATTAACTCCTTCTGGTTCTCGTTTGTGGAATATGACGAAACACACAAAACCAAACTAGAAGGAAGATTTTGGTCGTATATCCATATCCACACATATATAGAGATCGGGTTATAATTTTATAGATAAAGTTTAGTTACACTTTACCTTTATTTCTTAATTTTAAAGTTATTGCTTAGAAAATCTAATTTAGAAAACACAAAAATTTGCATAAATATCAAAATAAAGAAAATAAAAATTGGAATTTAGATTTTAATTATCCAAAATTATTGAACTTTTTAAGCTTGTGATCATTTCGTTAGTCCCTACAAAAAAAAATTAAAATAAAAAGTTAATGTCTATTAGATTGATACTAAGTTATTATTTCATTATTATTTTTAAAAATAAAATGTACTAAAATATTAATTAATCCAACACTAATGTATTATTTTATTAATTAATTGTTATAAAAATCGTGTTTAAGGGTTGGTTAGGTTGATACTGCCTTATTATTTAATTATTATGAAAGAAACTGTGTTTAAACTGACATTATGTTATTATTTCATCATTTAATGTTATTAAAAGATCACATTTCAGTGTTGGTTTTGGGTGAGGGTAAGTAATATTTTGACTTTTTACAAAATAAATGAAAACATTTAGTTGTTGAGAGTGTAAGTGTGGGTCATTAATTAATAGATATTTCCTACGACAAACAACGAAAAATCCTAGTTCTTATCATCCAATTCCAACTTCCTCTTGTCCAATAGACCCTAGAGGGTTGTAGATTGATCGTTTGCAAAACCAACTCACAGGTTCATGTTAGCTCACGTGTTCCCTCTTTCTCTTTTACCTCTTTTAAATAAATGTGGACAAACTTGCGTTGCAGCAGGAAGTCTTGGTTGCTTGAGGACATACAAAAATCTAGAAAAGACCTAGGCGAAAATAAAAAATAAAAATAAAAAAAAAAATTGAATGGTGAAGCTAGCATAACCAAAATTAAAATGAACCAGTCTTTTAAGAAATAATTAATATTGATTCCATATATTGAACTTGAGACATAATTGATCCTAGGTTGTACAACCTAAACCGATAATCCTCAATTCTTGTGTTTCTAATTAGTTTAATAGTTAAGGTTGAACCTGAAGAAGTCACCTAATCAAGGACAATATGAAAAATCAAGTTATAAAAGGTGACATAGTTGCATTCATAAGGAACGTGATATGCAAGTGTAAGAGATGGTTTAGGAAAAAAAATTCTGTGAAAAATCATTATTGAATAAATATTAGCACACACACACACACAAAAAATCCACTGTTGAAGCTAATAAGCTTCAATGCTAAACTGAATATAAATATAAACAAATACGAAACTTCCAATTTAGTTGCCAATCCATAGATACAGTTTCCTATACAACAAGTTGTCTGCTATGATAGGTAAAGAATAAGCAAAGTAAAAGGTAATTTTAGTTAAAAAAAAAAGAAAATTATAACTTTTCTAAGTTGAATCTAATGTGCTCTATACGTTATTTTCAACTTTCTAATATTTTTACATAAGAGAAAGTGTTATTTATCTTTAGTTGGTACACAAGAAATTAGGAAGGGAATAGAAAAATTAACGTTAGAAGAATGTTGTAGGAAACAAGAGTAAGGTAGAAATTATGACACCGAGGACTTAGCTGCGAACATCTGGTGTGGTATATTATCCCTCCCTTATCTCTTAATATTAGCTTCTATAATTGATCAAACACAATAACAATAGTAGTTAGTTGAAATTGAACAACTTTGTGAAGAAGTTAAAGAAGCAACTAAGAAAATAACTATAAGTTTACTTAAAGTAAATAAAAGATATGCATTCTTGAGAGAAAGAATGAGGTTGACACAAGAATAAGTAGTCGTGGTATTGAAATCACAAATTAGTGACACTAGATACAAGTAAAGTGTACCCTTATGATACTGAAGACTATCACCCTCTAAGTTCAAATTCACCTTTCACTATAAAAAAATGTAACTTACATAAGGCATATTACATACAGATGTAAATCCGTATGTAAAATAAACATTACATACGGATATAATTTTGTATGTAAAATAGGCATTATATACGAAATATTATCTACAAATATCAATCCGTACGTAAAATATACGTTAAATATAAATATTTACATACGGATTTAATTTCGTATGTAAAAACACATTACATACCAATTTTTTCGTATGTAAAGATAATACATACGGATTTGATTTTCTTTTGAATATTCTATTCCACTCTTTCTATATTTCCACGCATAACACGAAACCCACTCTCTCCAAACCTTCCCTCCAATGGATTTGGGTTTTTTTTCACTTATGAATATTTTATTCCACTCTTTTTACATTTTCACTCATAAAACGAAACCCGCTCTCTCCAAACCTACTGCTTCCAAAACCCTCACCGTCCCAAATCGTCATCACCAGGACCACCATCAAGCATTGCAACGGTTGATCCGACCAAACCTTGGTCCCCGCCATCACTTTCTCAGCCCAAACAGCCACTGCCTTCACCGGCAGACCTAAACTCACTGGTTGCTCCGCAAGCACTATCGTCCCTGCCCTAACCAAATCTTGGTTGTCATCATCAATCGCCTCGCCTGGCCAACCACAACCGTTGTGCCACTGTCCATCGCCGCACATACTGTTCCTTCTGGTACATCTTCCTCCATTCTCTTCCCCTTTACTATTATTTCTCTGTTAAAGATATTTTTGAAAAAGATAGTTTTTTTTGGCATGGTAGTGAATCTGAGGTATATCTTTTATTTCCTGATGGCTGATATGTTGTTGTTGTGTTTTACAATGATTTTGTTTCAACTTTGACATGTTGTCTATGTTATTGTGTTGAATCAAGGTTCATGGTTATATTGCTTTGTAAAGGTCATGAAGAAGATTCCTAAACTCACCTTTCAAAGAAAATTGTTAACTTTTTCAATTCAGAACTGTGATTTTATTTTCCAACTCCTCCATGTGCAATATATGGGTTAATAATGACAGGGGCTGGGCAGGGCACGCATATATTGCATAAGTTGTGAAAAATGAATTGTTTTATTGCTGTATTTAGCAATTATGCACACCTTTTTTTGGTTTTGTTGGTCCCGTACCAAATATTAAGAACCTAAAGTCAAGGGTCATAACTAACAAGAATGTAAACTTTCAATCCCAAATCTACATGGTTCTGGAATGGTCTTTTTTTTTTAATGTTGCACTTCAACCAAGAGTAATGCTCCTATTTTTGTTGGTTCTAGAATACTCTTTTTTTTAACGTTGCACTTCAACTAAGAGAAATCATGAAGGTCTTTCTATAATTCTTTTAATTTAAAATTTGAGTATTTTATTAAAATAAAAATTTATTTTTATTTTTATAAATAGCACTATAATAGCATAGTTGTTATAGCATATCAATTCCAGGTCTACATTCAATTTGGCATTTCTTATTATACTTATTCCTTATTTCAATTTCAAGATCAAATGAATGAGGTGTGATTAGTAGTTGATCATTATACAAATTGGTTTGATATACATATTGAAAAAGGCAAAGCTTTAAAAAAAAAAGAACTTGAACAAAAGAAATAGACAAAAGAAGGAGTAATACATTAAACTTAAAAAGACTTAAAATCAATTTGGCAAAGACCTAAATCACAACTACTAAAAGAGACTAAAATTGAATACACTCTTGAAAGTGAATGTTAACACTTATATAACCTATCTTAGTTAAATTCGTGTCTAGTGGAGATCTTTCTTGAGCTTTTTGTTCTTTAACTTTGACAAACACTAAAAACAACAAAGAACAAGTTCATCATCTAATCTTAGTTTTGTTTTTTAATTTTGTAATCTCTTCTAGTTCCTTTCCTTAAGCATTTTCTTTTGAGAGTTTGCTTTCTTTCTTACCTTTAATTTCTTGTTTGTCTTATTTCTTGGTCACTTTTTGAGTTTGTCTCGTATCTACTCTTTTTGAGTTTTACATCTTAGATTGAGTTTTTGTTGCTTTTAATTCCTTTATTATTGTATTGGTATTCTTGCGTGAGGTACTAACCTTTTATGTAGCATCTTAGGAGGTGAAAAACCAATTCAAGGATCACTCTCTTTTCTAGGACCAACAAGTGGAGGAGCTAAAAAGAGTTCAACACTTTGGAGAGGCTTGAAGAATCATTGAAGTCTTTGAATTTCTTTTAATTATACTCTCTTTAAATTTCTTGTATTTTAGCCATTATAATTAGGTGTCATGGAAGAGCCTTTAGGGTTTTTGCATATGTTGCTAGACTTGTAATAATACAAACACTTTAGATGATTAATGTGTCTTAAAGACTCACAAGTGCCAACAAGTTTCACCATTAGGACTTGTCTAGTTTTATTTTGTGAACATCATCTTACTTTCTTTTAAAGTTTTCTTTTATTTAATGATCTTTTTATCGTGAGAAAGTATTTTTCATTAGAAGAAAAGTTGCATAAGTATAGTTTTAAGAGTTTTTGGTTAAGAAAGACTTAATATTTAAATGTGTCCATTGCAACCTATCTCTACATATTGTCAATATTTTCCTTTTTGTGAAAAATCTTTTTACACAAATTAAGATGTCTAAACATACTTCTCACCAAAGTAGAAGTGATTCAAGTTCTTCCCCAAGAGTCTTACACATTTGGCTCAAGGACTTAAATCACTTAAACTATAGAGAAACTAAAAGGTTATTTTAAAAGAAAAAGAAACAAATAGAAAGAGAACCCAACTTTGCATTGAGGATTTACATTCTAAGAGAAAAATACAAAACAAACTAAAAGGTAGAAGTCAGTCTAGTAAGAGTTCAAGGTTGAGAGAGACTCAATTTGGAGAAGATAGTCTAAGAATCAATGATTTTTATCAACCTCCCCTAAAAGGTATAAAGGAAACCCAAGCTTAAAGAGGTTGGGGTCAACATTCCTCATTTTCATGAAAGGGATGATGTAGAGGTCTACCTTGATTAGAAATGAAGGTAGATAAACTATTGTCCTGCCACCTAAAAGTGAGAAAGGAAAGTATCCATGGCTATCCTAAGTTTCCAAGGATAGGCCATGTAATGGTGGACTTTCTTAAAGAGAGAGAGAGAGAGAGAGAGAGA
>Ga0099825_1000119_pt1 | contig 59027 bp, 42 predicted proteins | sample SiratroredBW_FD_76838 | JGI IMG/M metagenome (GOLD analysis project Ga0099825, IMG submission 76838) | Root nodule microbial communities of legume samples collected from California, USA - Siratro red BW | ecosystem: Host-associated > Plants > Roots > Nodule | place: USA: California | collected...
GAAACATTGGAACTGGTGACCATGTCACCCGCACATTCATATGTTCTAACTTGACGTTCTATTTCAAAGCAAAACCAACTTCTAATTAAAATTTTGAGCTAGCTTCCCTTAATACCCACAGGGATAACCTAACCTGCACCACAAAGTATTGATCAATTATCTAAACACATCACTAGAAACTAGAATTAACTGAGACTAATCTTAAAGTCTTAAAGGCCACATGCAAACACCTAAACTCAAGTAATTGGGAAGACTTGAAAACTGGCTCAAAAGAAAAAGGACCATAATTGAACTTACTCTAAACAAACTTCTAATCGGGCAGTTCTGTTTTAATTATTGCGACAGTTCAATGGTGGGTTCTGATCATCAACAGATGACCGATGAAGTAACAGTCTTAGAGATAAAGTAGAGAAAAGAATAAGAAAATTGTTTTAGAGAGATGGTGGTTATGTTAGAATGAAACCTAGATAACTGACTTTTCTATTTATATGAAGTTTTCACTTTAATAATAAAATATTCAAGTGTCATTTTAAATTATACTACTTACACTTTATAACAAATTTTTAGGTTCTTATAATATTTAATAATACTCAATATTATAATTCTTACCAAAGAACAAAGAAACAAGATCCTTGACAATGAGGACACTAAGGACTACTCTACTGTTTATTGGGCATGAGAGACATTTTATTATCTCTACGTCTATTTTCTCCTTGGCCAAAAGAAGGAACTTGACTCTAGACTTAAATTTATCTAATCTTTGCCAATATAAGAAGAATCTTGGATAAAAATAGAAAAAGAAAAAGATATTTTTTTTTTGTCTTAGAGTGAGGATTCCAGTTTGAAAAACTTACTTTTGAAGTTTTTAAAAGAATAAGCATATAGGATAAAAAGGGGAGCATCTTAAGTCCCGTTCAAGGAAATCGAACCAACCTCAACACCATGTTTAAGTTTATAGAAGTACATGAACTTGTTTATGATAGGATCAATATCTAAATATTGACACAATATTTGAAGTATTTTTAGAAAAACTTAACTACTTAGACAAAATTAGCTCGGAGCCATATTGACCACAGTCAGCATTTGAGCTTCAAAATAACATAAGAGAAACAAAATATAAAAATCCTTAAGGAATAACTTGTACAAAAGATATAGTTCTCATCATTCAATTCAAGTTTCATATAAAATTGATCACAAAATCTACATATTTTTTGATGTGGGCTGCCAAACCTGCCCAAAATTAAATTAGGAGGCTAGATTTTGTAATATAGATAACCTAGGTCATTTTTCAAAGGACCACTCAAATGTTCTTTTAAGCTACTAGAAATATTGACAAATTATTTAAATTCAACATGAAACTTAAACAGAAATAGAAACACAATTCAAACAAAATAGAGAAATTCAAGTAATGAAAGTCAATCCGACCTCCATTCGTTTCTCCCAAATCCCTCACTAGCTCCTGAACATAATACGAATTACAATCGTGAGCTAAATAGACTGGAATCCCTGCAAAAATTTAATAAAATTTTCAATTACCCATTGGCTCAAATTCAAATTCAGAAAAAATATCCAAACTTTATCATTATTTCATTAGTCAAATTTGGATAATTTTGAATATTTTAAGCAATTAAAATGGTACGGTAAATAAATATAACAGAACTAATTTCAAGATCAAAATTATATATTTCTAAACTATTAAAACTAAAATTTTAGAAAAAAATGACAGATTATTAAGATTAAAGAGAGACTACAATTGTAATAAAAAAAGTAAAGTAATTAAACCAAAATATCCATTTTTTCCAAGAACAAAAAGTCATTCATATCACCTAATTTTATGTTTAAAAAATTTAAAAACCTAAAACAAACGAACTACCATACGAAAAATTAGGCAATTCGATCATAGTTTCTCGTCTGAGAATTGAGTTGACTGGAGGAGTTACAGGTATCTGAGCGCTATGCATATAATTTGCTGTTACGTAATGTATCTGAAAAACCTGCTTTATTGTAGCGTAATAATTCAGTGTTTGTGCTATAGCAAATGGCGAAAGTTTTCTGTGATTTTCGGTTCCTTCTCTTGGTTGCAGCTGGGGTCTTCATCTATATCCAGGTGTTGTCTGTCTCTGTAACCCTAACTATGTGTTTCCACGGTTCTGTTAATTTAACATGTTGTTTTTGGCTGGTAAAAAAAAAGAAAATTTAACATGTTGTTTATACTTGTTCAGATGCGGCTTTTCGCTACACAATCAGGATATGCTGATCGCCTAGCTGCAGCTGTAACTGAACTCCTCCCGTTTCTCATCTAAATCTATATTCGATATTTCCATATCTACTATTTGGTGGCTCATCATTATCGTTGCTAATCCTTGTTTCACAGATTGAAGCTGAAAACCATTGTACAAGTCAAATGCGATCACTGATTGATCAAATTAGCTTGCAACAAGGACGAATAGTGGCCCTAGAAGGTTTGCTTTTTGTTGATAGTGGAATATCGTCCTGAATGTAGCTCTAATTGCATGATTATTGCTAAAATGTTCTCCTTCGGTCTACTTGTTAATGCTGGAGGGAAATTTTGCGTCTATCTCTGGGAGTAGGATATAGAAACTCTGTTAATTTATCGGGGGGCATGAATTTTCTCTGATGACGTTTGCAATCCTGAATATTCAAGCTCACGAGTTGATGGGTGGCCTATGGCTGATCTATGAACATTATCCGACCATTATGGAATGTAGTCCCGATCTCTGGTGACATTTTCCATGTAGTTGTTTGGTTGCAATTCCTGCACTTGTTGGTGGAGTAGTATTATCTGCCGTACAGGGAATAGGGTGGGGAGAGGACGAGGAGGACTGAAAATAGTCAAGAACACAATGAATCAAATCATAGGTTGATTTGCTGGGATTTGAGTTGATGTTAATCCAATTAAACCTCCGCTAGTCTTGCTCAAAGTCGGGGAGGAGGTTCAGGATGGAGTCCAAGGGCATCATGACTCAATCTCTTGTCTTCTTTGCAGAAAATTTTGACACTAGCTCAAAAGGGTGACTAGATAGGCACCGCCAAGAGAGGGAGGTGTATCAAATATTTTAGAGCAGGATGGAGATTTGGTGGAAGCTTTCACTAGATAGGAGCATCCCGTGCATGATGGTCCTTCTGTGGAGAGGTTGAACAGGTTTCAAAGCTAGAGGAATTTGTACTGTTCCAGAATCTTAGTGAATATAGGATGGGAACCAATAATAATTGTCACGAGCACATATGGATTATTAGACATAAGTGTAATAGTGACTGTCATGTTGTCAGTATGGGGTAAAAGTTAGGAGCAGTTATGTCATGTTGTCAGTATTGGGTAAAAGTTAGGAGCAGTTATGTATTATTAAATAAATGTGTAGTATGTAAATTAGGGAGTAGTGAGGGGTGTAGTTCTGTAGGTTTGGACTTTTGACTGAGTATAGCTGTAGGAGTCATAAGACTATGGTACAATGATTCTTTTTCTGTATTGTGTGAATTCTATGATTCAGTTATAAAAGCCACTGATTGGTGTTCTATCAAATTTTATGAATGAAGAATGAGGATGTGGACTAAGAGGGTGATCAGGCTGCTGTCCATACAAAATAAGGACTTTCATTTGATCAGGAGTTGTATGCTCATAACTGGCTGGCCAAGGTTACATTACTACCAAAATTACTTTTCCTACTAATGATAATGAAAATAACAAGACACTATACATGCAACAACAACCAGGTTTTGAACATGTTGATAAATCTTTGGTGTGTAATCAATAAAGCTCTTTATGGCCTCTAACAGGCTCATAGACAGTGGTTTGAACGACTACAATCAGCATTGCTCTGTTTAGGCTTCAAGTCAAGCAAATGAGATCCTTCACATTTTATCTATAAAACCAAAGAATGTTCTGTCTACTTGCTTGCCAATGTTGCTGATATTATTGTTACAGGGAGCTCTTCTCAACTTGTTCAAGCTCTTACTAATCAACTAAATAAAAAATTTTCTCTATAACATCTTGGTTCATTACACTATTTTCTGGGCATAGATTACGTTACCTCAGACATATTATGGATTCTAATTTTTCTCAGTGAACTTGCGATCACTTTTCTTACCCCCACGGTATTCTGTGATAATCAAAGTGCTGTTGGTCCTGATTATAATCCTGTTGTACATGCTAGAACCAAATATATGGAGATTGACCTATACTTTGTCAGAGAAAAAGTCTTAGCCAAGCAACTATCTGTTCAAAATATTACAGCTTAGGATCAATGCGCAGATGCTTTGACGAAGCCACTTTCCCCAACTGGATTCCTGTTCTTGACGGAAAAACTCAAAGTGCTTCAGTCTCTTCTCAAAGATCAACCAACCACCTTGAGTTTGTGTGACATGTGTGAATATTGTATACAGGAGAAGTTAATTAACTGCCTCGTTTGGAGCTATTTTTCAGTTAGCAGTTGTTAAAGTTAGTTAGTCTTGCCAACTACTGCAAGCTGGATGCTAACTGTCTCCGTGATTATTGTGTATCTTTGAGTATAACTTGTTTGTAGTATCTTTCGGAGAGCTTTTTTCTCTCCTTCTCAATGCTTTCTGTTTCTACTCTAATATTCAACATAACTTGAAGAGTGGTAGAAACAAGAAAATAACAGATATAGTATGGACTTTTACATGGCCATAACATTATGATCATCTTGTCAGACACGTGGACACTAGTGCTTAGAATGGTTGACTTATTTTGTAAAAGGGTTACTAATCTTATGAATCATCATGGAGAGAATGCTCCCTGAAACACATTAGATGGATCCTATCTATGACGAACTTAGCTCCCTGAAACACATTAGATGGATCCTATCTATGACGAACTTAATGAGGTTAATTTGAAGGGAGCATCTTAAATTCAATACGGTATTAGGTTGTGTTAGGCTTGTAAGGGGTAGTTTGGTTTAATAGATCAATGATTTCATTGAAATCAATAAAAGGTGGTTCATTAGGCCATTTCGGAGTTAGATTCTGCCATACAAAAGTCATACGGGTGCGTATTATAGGCAGATAGTGAGAGGTATAAATAAAATGACTATTAGAAATAGAAAGTGTAGATCATCATATATTTATATAAGGAAATCGTTGTCCACATTCAGCTGTCTATTCGTAAGATTTGGGAGTCAACCCATGGAAACTTTCAGGAGATGTTTTTTGGAGATGTTATGGGAGTTACCACTCCCGTGGTTTTTCATTGATATTTTTATTCCTTGTTTTAGGCCTTTGGAGCCTTTTAGTGACAAAAAAATGGTTCTCCTAAAGTAATAAAGTTAAATAGTTGAATATATGAGCTATGCTTTTTAGCACTTATTTTGGATTACATGTTTATTTAATCTTTTGCCTCCTTTGTATATGATATTTTTTATCAAATTAAATTGGTTTTTGTCATGGATTCTTTCAGAAGAGAGGAAACGTCTAGAACAAGAATGTGGACAAATGAAGTCTCTTGTACAAGATCTTGAAAGTATGTTATAATAAGTAATAAGATCTCTCTCTTTTTGGATGGTGTTGGTGGTAGTGTATACCTTTCTCTCTGTCTTGTACTTAACATGTGATTAAAGGGGTATTTAGAACTTATATGGTCGTGCTTATGAAAATGTCTTATTATCTTTCTCTGAACTTATTTCAATAAGCTATAGAGTAGGGATGACAATGGGGTGAGTGCCGGTTTGATTATAAACATCCTTGTCCCTGAAGTAAAAACCCCATTCTCTCCAGCCCTGTCGATATGAAATTTGTGTTATCCTCGTCCTCATTGGGTGGCGGGTATATCGTACCTGTGCCTGTACTGATCTCATATTATCCCAACAATTAATTAAATAGTTTTCTTACTAAAAATAAAAATCACACCAAAAGAAAACATGATATTATCAAGGAATCAATGTCAAAAGGATACACTTTCTTTTTTGCAATGTAAAATGTTAAGGAAGAAACTATAATTGCAGAAATCTTAAAATAGAAAACCAAATACAATGACATAAATGTAAAGTAATTATAGAAAGGAGGAAACAGTTACACATAATTGAAATTTCATGACAACTACAATATCTATTATTTTTACAAATGTTGAGAGGAAAAATATCTCAGGAATTTGAGTGAATTTGATGGATATTGAATGAGTTGAAAGAGAAAATGAAAAATTGTGTAGCTAAAGAAGAGTTCTTCTAATAAAAAAAAAAAAAGAAAAATAAGAATCAAAGAGAAAAGAGAAGATAAGTTTTCTAGGTTACCAATTAACTAGGGGTTTTCATGATTGAACACTCGAGATTGATAGTCAAACATTCTCACTTGATAAAAAGCAAACAACGAATAAAGATATTGAAAAGGAGTAGAAATGATCAAATGTGCATTGTAGAAACAATTTAATTTGGTGAAATTAAGGTTTACATTTCCTAAATGCAATAAATTGTTTGAATGAAATCACACAAAGGAAAAATGTGTAATTGAGGTTGTGATGAAAGGGAAAATACCTTGAGGATCTTAGTGAACTTGGTAGATATGAATGAGTCAAATAGTAGAGATAAATAGAATGAAAAATTGTGTAGTGAAAGAAGGTTTGTAAAATGAAACAAAACAAATGATCAAAGAGAATAATGAAAAAAAGTTTTTTAGGTTATTTAATGAACGGAAGGTGTTCTAGTAATTTAAAATGGGGATGAGACAAATATGTATATATCCATCTGTGTCCTTGTATCCGATTTAAAAAATTAGGTATTATCCATATCCATGTAGGGACTCCTTGTGAAAATTGGGATGGATTCAGACAATACCTACTGGTGCGGGTTTATTTGTGATCCTTATTATAGAGTCAAGCTTATGAGTAAATTCTGTTTAATTAGCTCTTTAGTGATATATTGAATTATTGGCTTTTGAACCATTTTCTTGCAATCTGCAATTCATGACATCGATATCTGCTCTGCATAGTTATTTTGATATAAATACGAACATATCTAGTAGTTCACCACGTCTGTAATTTTGTAAACAATCTAATGAGGATTTTTCTATGTTAGATATCCAAGATACTTACCATTCTATAAATAAATATTTCAGGAAAAGACCTACAGAGGCTGACTGATAAAATGCAGGTTGAGCTGAATGTTTGACAGTTTGATCGTCCTATTCTTCTTTCTAGAGTTTATTCTATGATTCTTTGTGCTGAATGTTTTAGGTTCCGGTGGCTGCTGTTGTGATCATTACATGTAATCGCGCTGATTACCTGGAGAGGACTATTAATTCTGTGTTAAAGTATGCATCATAGTAGAACATATTAGATTTATTAATCTTTTATACTTGATAACACAATTGTTAAACTACAACAAAAAGAAGTATTGAGCTGAAACCATGTGTTTCTATGACAACACGAGTGATTTATTTACATTGAGAAGGTTAAATCAATACAAAACAGTAGATTTGATTTTCTCCAATAATAAATGTATGATACTAGAATAAATAATACAATATATGATCTTGATATGTATAGTTATAAAGATACGATTTTTATTTCTTTAATCTACATCACCCTTCAAGCTGGAAGATGAGTTTTATGTCCTGAGCTTGCTATTAATGTGATTGATCCCCGGTCCTTATAGGGACTTGGTGAATATGTCTACCAGTTGTTCACTAGAGTTGACAAATTTGGTGGTGTTATCCAAGGTTATCATACTCATGGGAGATCCGTAGACTTGACTTGTGGACTTGAGTTGTACGAGTCTACGTCACTAATCTATCCCTGAAAATCATAGAAATAATTCTCCTATAAATGTTGTACCTAAATAAGGGAAATAAAATTGATCTTATTATCAGTAAATCCTATTATGATTGATATGTACTGATCTCCAACATTTACATTTGTAAAGGTGGTAGGAACTCATTAAATCATTTAATGTGGCATGAATCCTCCCAAGATAAGTAGGCATAGGGCCATCAAATCATTGTGGAGCAAATAGTATCAGTGTTGGCAAACAATGTACAAACACTAGGTGTCATTGACGTAAGGGCATAAGCCTCTCTCCATGATGACAAAATAGGTTTCATTGCGGTATGAATAATGGACTTGAGAACGTTGGACAATTAAACATCAATCTTCATCTATTGCTCATGTTCATCTAAGGATACGAATTCAGAAGAGGTGGTGAGATGGATTTATGGCCTAACCCATTGATCCCTTACTAGATTTTAGAAATCCAAGTGGAATAGTTTGACTTGTCTATCTTCAGATAAAACAACATATCTGTCACGACTTTCAGACTAAAGATCTTGACAATCTTGGATATTTTTTGGGAATTGAGGTAGCACAATCCAACAATGGTATTGTTATCTCTCGAAGGAAGTATGCGGTGGATATTTTGGAGGAAACTGGATTAATGAATTCCAAATCTGTTGACACACTCATAGATCCTAATGCCAAATTCCTACCTAGTCAAGGTGAGCCTCTTTCAGAGAAGTACAGGAGATTAGTTAGAAAATTAAACTATCTCACTGTTACTCGTCCTAATATTTCATTTGCAGTCAGTGTGGTGAGTCGATTCTTAATTCTCCTTGTATTGATCATTAGAATGTAGTCATTTGTATATTGAAGTACATTAAAGGTTCTTCTGGAAAAGGTTCGCTATATACTCACAATAATCATACTAAAGTTGTATGTTATTTAGATGTTGGCAGGATTTTCGTCTGATAGAAGATTCACTTCTGGATATTGTGTTCTTATTAGTGATAATTTGATTTCTTGGAAGAGCAAGAAACAACACGTTGTGGCAAGATCTAGTGTTGAAGCAGAATATAGAGTTATGGCCTCAGGCACATGTGAGCTTATTTAGCTGAAACTCTGCTTAAAGAATTGCAATTTGGAGAGGTCACTCAAATGACACTTATATGTGATAATCTACTTTTCATATTAGCTCAAATCCCATCTTTTATGAAAGGAATAAACATATTGAGCTTGATTGTCATTTCATTCGAATGAAGATTGTATCGGGAGTTATCAAGACTGAATTTGTTAATTCGAATCATCAGTCAGTAGATATTTTCACTAAATCTTTACGGAGACCTGGAATTCATTAAATTTGTAACAAGCTTGGTACATATGATTTATATGTACCACCTTGAGGAGAGTGTTGAATGTAACAAGCTTAGTCCATATTTTTTGTTGTTTTGTTACTATTTTTACCTATAAATAACAATCCTATGTATGTATTTTACACAAGAGAGATTAATCCTATATATATATATTTTTATTTTTTTATTTTAACAAGAATAAATAATAAACATTACTAATATTACAAATATGATCTCAAAATCTGTAATTATAGAGATACTAATATTACAAATATGATCTCAAAATCTGTAATTATAGAGATACGATCTTTATTTTATTATAACAACAACTTTTTGTTTTGTCCATCTGAGCCACAATCTACTTTTACAGATACCAAAGGCCCGTTTCTTCAAGATTCCCTTTATTTGTATCTCAGGTATTTTATTTGCTTAGCATTCTGGTTTTCACTTTGAAGGAGTTTCTTTTGTCTCCGTGAAATGATTCAAACACTGTCAATGTTTTGCAAATGCAAAAACAACATTAACCGCTGATTGTGAACCAAAAAAAATTAATACAACATAAATAGCTGATTGTGATTTTTTATGATTTATTCAGGATGGATCAAATCCAGATGTTAAAAGTAAGGCTTTGAGCTATGATCAGTTATCTTATATGCAGGTATATGCATTTATTTAAATGAGCTGAACATTGAAAATAAGATCCATATCTTCTCACTTCCAAAGGTCAATTGCATGTTCTGTTGTGCATATTAATGTGTGTAAACTGACAGTTAGCTATAGTTATGATGATTGCTGTAAATTTGTTAATGATCAATGATTGACTTTATTTTTGTAATCATACTAAATTAAATTAGTATGATTATTAAAATCCAGGAGCTAATAAGACATTTCTTCAGTATTACTAATAAGATATTTGTGTGCAAGCCAAGATACCCTATTTCCCAACCACTCTGTTTCTTTAGCCTAAATTGGATAATAGAAATACAGAAGGGTTTCATTTCTTAGCATAGAATAGTTGTAGAGATATAGAACGATCACTAAAATTATTTTTATGTCAATAATTTTAGATTTGTGGTTATTGACTAATAGTTTGATAATGAAAAATTAGGTTCTCTGTACTAATAATATTAGTTTGATGCAGCACTTGGATTTTAAACCAGTTCAAACTGAACGACCAGGAGAGTTAACTGCTTACTACAAAATTGCACGTAAGAGTATTTTCAGTTTTCCAGTGTTTGGTTCTCTATTTGAAAGGAATATTCAATTGATACATTTATCAGGTCATTACAAGTGGGCTTTAGATCAGCTGTTCTACAAGCATAACTTCAGCCGAGTAATCATCCTTGAAGGTGAAATGGGTTATATCTTTTCTACATGATGTAATCTTTTTATCATTAGTAAAAACATGGAAGCTAATACAACAACTTTATCCAATCTCAGATGACATGGATATAGCACCTGATTTTTTTGATTATTTTGAAGCTGCAGCGACTCTCCTTGACAAGGATAAGTATGTGCTAAATAAGGGTAGAATGCTTAATTTATTTTCTTCTGTTTTGTTACGCTAGTTTTATGAGACCTTGGGATCTCTGTTCACAATTCATCTATTATAGGTCTATTATGGCTGTTTCCTCGTGGAATGATAATGGACAAAAGCAGTTTGTACATGATCCATGTAAGTTTATCCATTTATAGGTTTCATTAATTTTCTAATTCATTTCTTGATTTGATATTGTAATAAATGTGTTCAGAATCAGATTTGAATAAATTCTGGATTATGATCATAGGCTATTTTTTGCATTCTGATATTTCTCCTTGATTGCAGCACAATTATTTTCCTCTTTGAAATGGGTTCTGTCTAAATCAGTGGCCATATTATTCAAAAGGAACAAGAGAAATAAAATATTTCCTTGTGTTCTGATAAATGGTATTAGAGCTTTGGCTTTGAGCCTTGCTATCTCCAAAGGTGAAAATTTCAATGGCCGGTGCCAATTCATTATCTGACACCCGCACGTGAAACTGTGATTCCACCTCTAGTGAATGATCGTGTGGACCCTTAAACCACAGATGATTTCTCACACTAATGGAACCTTAGAGGAAATCTAGTATAGAAACAAATGAGTAATGCTTTGTGTACCAAAATTTTTAATTTCATTTTTCATAACAATAAATAATGCTGAGGATGACATAATCTTTTAGTTGTAGGGATCAAGCTGTTTTCAAAGGCAATGGTATTTCTGGGACCTCCTCCTTGTCCTGGGTTGGCCTATAGCTTCCAATCCTGTGCCTTCTATGGTTGCAATTTTCTTTTAAATTCACTTGATCACTAAAAAAGTACTGGAATTCAATGCATATTTATTTGGTTTTTTCAACACTAATAATTTTACATGCATATAAACGAGTTTGTGAACACGAGATCATCTACATCTACTGTTAACTTTTATCAGCGATAAATATTTCCCCAATTACCGGGATCAAATCATATTTTTTACAAAAGATGGCAGAAGATTACTGCTACCGTTCTGATGAATTTTGTTTGATCTAATTTGCAGATGAACTTTATCGTTCAGATTTCTTTCCTGGGTTAGGATGGATGCTGGTCAGATCTATATGGGATGAGTTATCACCAAAATGGCCTAAGGCATATCCTTGATATTTCAGTAATTATTCTTGTTTGTGTCTGCCACTTTTTTTTTTTGGAGGATTCCAAATGATGAAATCTTAGTAAAATTCTATCATGTAGGAATAATAATTCTTAAAATTTGGATTTAAAGCCTAATTTAATCTGCAAAATTAGCTTGTGTTGTGAGGACTATTCAAGCCCTATAAGGATTATTTCTGTTGTATCTCTAATCAGTATGGGATTTTACACACTCCCTCATACCTAGAACTTGACATTTGGAGCGTAGACATATGCAAGGACCTAATAACAACACCTTGTTATGCTTGGGAACAAACACTTAGATTGCAAATCTTTACAAGTGACTCAATAATAAAACTAGGATAATTTTATACACTTAAAATTTGGGCGTATATTATTACTCCACAAAACTAATTTGTAAAATGAGGACTAATGAACTTACATTGGTCTTATCTTTAGTTGAAATTGGATCCCAATGCACACCTTCTTTGCTAACACCGGACATTTAGAGCATGAATAAACGAGGATGACCCAATAATAACACCATGTTACACCTAGACATAGACTTTTGGAGTGCGGACAATATGACTGGTCTAACATAGGATTTGATATTATCCTAGAATTTGGTTCTAAAGTCTAATTCAATCCCACCAAACCGGTTTAATAGGTGAGAATTGGAAGGCTTGTACGGACTATATAGCCTATTTCTTGAATTGATATGGGAATTCAACAATATTAACCATGTGAACAATTAGGCTAATAAATTGTTAAATAGTCCGAACACTTAAAATTGCCTAACTGATGTATATTTTGTGGCTCCCAAAGTGACAAAAAGGTTGTGCCAAAAATCAGGAATCCATGTAGAATGACTACCATGAGAAGAGCCATTAACAAGCATAGCATTGGAGTGGATGAGATGACATTAGTATCCTAATTGAAATTTTATATTAGGGTTCACCCAGGTGTTGGATTGAGCCAAATTGAACTACATAGGTTGCAATCTTGAAGGATCATAGAGAACAAGAGACTCATGTGGTTGATAATTTACATCAACCCTATAGAAGCACTCGAGAAAAATATAAAAGAGTAAAGAATGAATTTGAGAAAGTGAATTTCCCTCTCTTAGGATCCAATATTTATAATAACTTTGGATACATCAAATACATTGTATGAGAGGGAAGATAAGAGAATATTAAAAGATATATCTAGGAACAAGGTCCTCCACGAAGCACACACCAGTTGTACAACAAATTCTGTTTAGGACTTTTTATTCTAATGCACTCCCTCAAGTCGGAGCATACAAATTGTATGTGCCAAGCTTGTAAGAAATAAATTCAGTATGAGGTCCTCTCAAGGATTTTGTTAATACATCTGCAAGTTGGTCATTTGATCCAACAACTTAGTGCAGACTTCCTTGGACAACTTTTCTCATAAAATGACAAGTCAATTTTTGTGTTTAGTCCTCTCATGAAACATTGGATTGGAAGCAATGTAGAGAGAAGCTTGGTTATCACAATACATCTTCATTGACTAAATCTCACAAAAATCTAATTCTTGAAGGAACTATTTTACTCATATAAGCTCACAAGTGAGGGATGCCATTACCCTATACTTAGATTCAATGGATGATCGGACAACAACATTTTGTTTCTTTCTTTTCCAAGAGATAATATTTCCTCCACATAAAACACAATATGTTGTAGTAGAGCCTCTGTCCATAGGAGGACCAGCACAAGCAACATCACAATATCCAAAGATTTGGGTATTCCTGTTGGAGAATTGCGTCTTCTGATGCAGGTTGGAAAAGTACTGACTTCTATACAGATAAGAAAAGTACCAAACAACATTGAGTGCCCGAGAACCAGTGAATGAATAGGTCAAATATTCACCGATCTGTGTAGCATATACCGAGCTACATGGACGACGAACATGAAACAATCTATGTGTGGTTCTGACAAGGAACGAGTCAATTGGTTGCGTGAATAAAGGTGTCCGGTTTCAGAAGATTGGTTGGATGAATAAAGGGGTTCGGTTTCAGAAGATTGGTTGCGTGAATAGAGGGATTCGGTTTCGAGAATGGTGTTTGGTTTAGAATGGATTAAAACTGACCTCTTTGAATAGTGGTCAGATCTGAACCGATTTTAAATTTACGAATTGTTTTTTCAGTTTTTAATTTTGTCCAGGAGATGTTTTCTGCCAAAATACGTATAAATTTCAGTTCAGATTAATAAAAATGTATCCTTGCACGGAAATATATCTACAAAGTGGTATTAAAGCTCTTAGTTCTTAAGGGCTTGATAGTCTGAGAGAAACAACAAAGGAAAATTAGTGAGGAACCTTCTGAGAAAAACAAAAACTTCAACCATGCCCGAAAACTTCATGGCAGCACCTCCGATCTTCTTCGAAGAAAATTATCAAATATGGTCTATCAAAATGAAGTCTTATTTAAAAGCGAGTGGTTTGTGGGATGTTGTGATGTCTGAAATCCAGCCGCTACAAGAAGATCTAACTGTAGCTCAAATCAGAAATTACAATGATGAAGCAATAAGAAGATCGAAGGCCAAGACTTGTATTCACTTTACTGTTTCTGATGTTGTATTCACTAGAATTATGGCCTGTGAGACAGCTAAAGAAGCATGGGACACTCTCCAAGAGGCGTTTCAAGGAAATGAAAGAACTCGGCAGATGCAAGTTTTCATTCTCAGAAGAGAATTTGAGATGCTGAGAATGAAGGAGGCTGAGACCATCAAAGAATATTTTGATAGGCTCTTGGTAGCGGTCAACAAGATCCGACTATTATGTGAAGATTTACCTGATAGAAGGATTGTAGAAAAAGTGTTAGTGAGTCTTCCTGAGTGGTTTGAAGCAAAGATTTCTTCACTTGAAGATTCTAGAGATCTCACGAAAATCTCATTAACCGAGCTGATGAACTCTTTGCAAACTTAAGAGAAAAGAAGATTGTTGAGACAAGAAACAAATACTGACGGAGCATTTCAGGCAAAGGAAAAGATACAGACAGGTTCTAAAACAATAAAGAAGAGCTGGAAAAATAGGAAGAAGAATGACGAAGCTAGCAAAGGTGAAAAAGAAAAGTATCCACCTTGTCAGCATTGCAAGAAGACATCTTATCCACATTGGAGATGTTGGTGGAGACCTGAAGTGGTGTACAGATCATGTAATCAAAAGGGTCATGTGGAAAAGGCGTGCAAAAAAAAGCAACAAGGAGCACAGATTGCTCAAGAGTTTGAGGACGAGAAGGAGGAGCATATGTTCGTAGCCACGTGCTTTGCTAAGAATGTCATTAGTGAAACATGGTTGATTGACAATGGTTGCACTCACCATATGTCTCATGATAGAGACATATTCGTGAAGTTGGATGACACGCACCACTCAAAAGTCAAAATTAGAAACGGTAATTACATGCGGTTAAAGGCGTAGGAGATATTGACATTGATATTGAGTCAGGTACAAAGATAATCTCGAATGTTCTATACGTTCCAGAGGTTAATCAACATCTACTCAGTGTGGGACAACTCTTAGAGAAAAACTATACTGTGGTATTCAAGGATAAAACTTGTGAAATTTTTTATACCAATGGCACTAAACTTTTGTCAGTAAAGATGAAGAGAAAAAGTTTTCTAGCAAATATGCTAACAGATCTTGCATACACGTCGACGGTGGATCCTGGACAGATATGGCACAAAAGGCTAGGTCATTTTCACTATGCTGCACTAAACTACATGCATAAGAATGAGTTATTGCAAAACCTGCCCTATATTGAATTCAAAGAAGAGATATGTGAAGTCTGTGAGCTCGGGAAACAGTCTAGGAAGTCTTTTCCTAAACATAAAGCTTGGAGAGCGGAAATGTTGTTATAGCTTGTTCACATTGATGGGTGCGGGCCTATGAAAACTGAATCACTCAATGGTAGTAGGTACTATATACTCTTCATTGATAACTTCAGCAGATTTTGTTGGGTGTATTTTATGAAGCAAAAATCTGAAAGTAGCTGATATATTCGGCACGTGAAAGAAATTGGTTGAAAATCAATGTGAAAAGAAGGTTAAGATGGTCAGATCGGATAATGGCACAGAGTATACCTCTGATAAATTCAAGGAGTTTTGTGTAGATGCAGGTATTGAGCATCAATACACAACTGTTTACACTCCACAACAAAATGGTGTGAGTGAGAGGAAAAACAGAACCATTATGGAGATGGCTAGATGTCTTCTTTTTGAGAAGAAACTGCCCAAAATCTTTTGGGCCGAAACAGTAAACACAACCACCTATTTGCTAAACAGGTTGCCGACTAGAGTTCTGAACAATAAAACTCCATTTGAAGCCTGGAAAGGATACAAGCCCAATGTACAACACCTCAAGGTGTTCGGCTGTGTATGTTATTCTCAGGTACCAAAGGAGAAAAGAGCAAAACTTGATGAAAAAGCTGAAGTAGGCGTGTTCATGAGATATAGCAGTGTAACCAAAGGCTACAGGATCTACCAGCCTTTGAGTAAAAAATTAATTGTGAGCAGAGACGTCAATTTTGATGAAACTACAACTTGGAATTGGGATGAAGAAGGAAAAGATGAATCGGAAAAGGAGATTGAGGTCTTCAATGATGAACCTGGAACAGTTGAGGAGGAGTTCGTTGAAGAGAACTTAGATGATCATCCTGTTAGAGGTTTTAGACCTCTAACTGATGTATATCAAAGATGTAATATTGTTATTTTTGAACCTGCAAATTATAAAGAAGCGACAACTTATCCAAACTAGATTGTAGCAATGGAGGCCGAGCTGAAGATGATAGAAAAGAATGGAACCTGGAGCCTTGTAGACAAACCATTTGACAAGAAAACAATTGGTGTTAAATGGGTCTTCAAGGTCAAGCTTAATGCAAATGGTTCCATCAACAAATACAAGGCACGGTTGGTGGTTAAAGGCTATGCTCAACAGTTCGGGGTGGATTTCTTTGATACTTTTGCACCAGTGGCAAGACTTGATACAATCAGGTTGCTGTTAGCCCTTTCAGCTCACCAAAACTGGAAGGTATATCAGCTTGATGTGAAATCCGCATTTTTGAATGGTCTTTTGGAGGTTGAAATTTATGTGGAAGAACCTAAAAGGTTTGTTAAGATGGGAGAGGATAATAAAGTCCTATTATTGAAGAAAGCATTATATGGCCTCAAGCAAGCACCAAGAGCTTGGTATAGTAGGATTGATAATTTCTTTTTGAAGAAAGGTTTCAACAAGAGTCCTAGTGAATCGACTCTGTACGTGAGAGTCTAAAACCATTATATTATAGTTATATCATTTTATGTTGATGATTTGATTGTAATAGGAAGCAACTTTGAACTTGTCAAGCAATTCAAAGTTCAAATGCTTGAGTTTTTTGAGATGACAGATTTGGGAGAGATAACTTATTTTCTGGGAATGGAGATACATCAAACTGCAAAAGGTATCTTCATTCGACAGTAGAAATATGCAAATGAAGTGCTTAAGAAATTCAACATGGAAAGCTGCAAGAAGATGAGCACACCATTGATGCAGAATGAGAAGCTTTGCAAAGATGATGGCTCAAACAAAGTAGATGAACGCTTGTACAAAAGTTTAATTGGTTGCCTAATGTACCTTACAACAACACGACCTGATATTCAGTTTGCTGTAAATCTGTTGTCTCGGTTTATGCACTATGCAAGTGAACTGCATCTAAAGGCAGTAAAACGAGTCTTGAGATACATCTGAGGAACCTAAGAGTTCGGAATCATGTTCGGGAGACTAGAAGATGTAACTCTATATGGTTTTTCTGATAGTAATTGGGCAAGTTCAAGTGATGATATGAAGAGCACCTCGGGCTACCTATTCAGTCTTAGGTCTGGATACTTCTCATGGAATTCAAAGAAGCAGGATGTGGTGGTTCAACCCACAGCTGAAGTGGAATATATTGCAGCTGCTGTGGCTATTAATCAAGCTTTGTGGATTCGAAAGATTCTGGCAGATTTGAAGTTCACTCAAGAGGACGGAACAATTATGAATGTTGATAACCAAGCAGCCATAGCAATCTCAAACAACCCAGTGTTTCACGGAAAGACGAAACACTTTAAGATCAAATATCATTTTTTGAGAGAAGTGCAAAGCAGCAAAGAAGTTGTTCTAGTTCACTGTAAAACTAAAGATCAACTTACAGATATCCTGACAAAGGCTCTTCCAAAATGCAGATTTGAAGAGCTGAGAGAGAAGATTGGAGTCTGCATCAAAAGAAGCAAGGAGGAGTGTTGGAGAATTGCGTCTTCTGATGCAGGTTGGAAACGTACTGACTTCTATACAGATCAGAAAAGTACCAAACTGCATTGAGTGCCCGAGAAGCGGTGAATGAATAGGTCGGATATTCACCCATCTGTGTAGCATATACCGAGCTACATGGACGACGGACATGAAACGATCTATGTGTGGTTCGGACAAGGAACGAGTCAATTGGTTGCGTGAATAAAGAGGTTCGGTTTCAGAAGATTGGTTGGATGAATAAAGGGGTTTGGTTTCAGAAGATTCGTTACGTGAATAAAGGGATTCGGTTTCGAGAATGGTGTTTGGTTTAGAACGGATTAAAACTGACCTCCTTGAATAGTGGTCAGATCTAAACCGATTTTAAATTTACAAATTGTTTTTTCAGTTTTTAATTTTTTTCAGTAGATGCTGTTTTCTCCAAAGTATGTATAAATTTCAGTTCAAAATGTATCCTTGCACGCACATATATCTACAATTCCCTTCATCTTGATAGTAGTCCCTGTCCCGAAACGTTTTTGAGATACCTTAAAATACGGATGGCAGCATTTCAATGATCAATGCAAGAATTCTACATGAATTGACTCCCAACGCCAACTACAGAAGACAAATATGGTATAGTAATAGTAAGATAAGTACGTTTTCCAACCAATATATCTTTCTTGATTAGATAAAGTTCCTTCTTAGTTTGCTATTAATTTTTTATTTGGATCCATGGGACAATTCACTGGTTTACAGTCAATCATATCGGTCTCTTTTAAGATGTCAAGAGCATATTTCTTCACGAGATTACAACTCCTTCCTTTGATTGGGTTACTTCTTTGTCCAAAAATATTTGAGACTTCCTTTAACTGATAGATTACAGCAACATCATTCCTTGTAATGACTATATTGACAACATATACTATTAAATACATACATTTTCACGGGGAGGTGTGATAATAGAAAACAAAATGGTCTACCTCACTACATTTCAGCCCAAAGTATTGAACAATGTGGATGAACTTTCCAAACCAAACATGTAGAGACTGCTTGAGACCATAGAGAGTGTGACGAGTGACGCAACTTACAAACTGAATAAAACTCCCCTTAAGCAACAAATCTGGGAGGTTGCTCCATGTAGACTTCCTCTTCTAGATCTCCATGTAGAAAAACATTTTTAATATTTAATTGATGAAAGGGCCAATGGCTACCATGGCAAGGAAAAGTCAGATAACAATCATTTTGGCAATTGGAGGAAAAGTATTGTTGTAGTCAAACCCATAGATTTTAGTATATCCTTTAGTCACCAATTGAAGTTTAAGGCGATCAATCTCACCATTAGATCTAACGTTAATGGCATAGACCCAACAACAACCTATTGCCTTCTTCCCAAATGGAAGAGGAACTAACTCCCATATTTTGTTTTGTTCAAGAGCCTGCCATCTAGGATGATCAAATGCTTCTGTCACATTTTTAGGTAATAGAAGAGACAAAAGAAATAAAGGAAAAATAGGAAGTAGACAACCTGTGGTAGCTAAGAAAATTGTTAATAGGGTGAGGATTATGGGTAGAACAAGTACCTTTGCGAATGGCAATGGGCCAACCTAAGTAATTGTGATTAGGGGCCATAGTATTAAGTGATGATTGAGAAGGACATGCTGAAGAGGACTCACTTACGGGTGTTTTATTTATGTTGAGAAAAAAATGTTAATACAATAAATAGATGATATTTGATATTTAATAACAAAGATATGATACAGGAATAAATAACAATATTCTTAATAATACATGTATAATCTAGATATTCTTGATTATATAAGACAAGTTCCTTATTTCTACAACTACAACAAGAAGCATGTATCCTTGAGTGCAGTGAACAAAAGGAGATAAATTTTTTGTGAAATTAATTAGTTTGAGATTCATGTGAAAGAAGTAGAGCCCCCACTCCAGCATTAGGAATCTCGAACTTGCTTTGAATAATGGACACTTGTGCATATTCTTGTGGCATCAACGTGTTCTTCATGTGGGACAAGATTACCCTCACCTGTGGGTTCGTCAACAATGCTTTTGATTTGGTACAAAAAATTATGTATTGTTTTGCTATAAAGACTCAACGAAGGTTAGTATGAAGTTAGTAACCACAAGCCTTCCTTTTCATATGGAAATACTCGTTAATTGTGTCCTAAACCTGATATGAGGGGGTCAAACCTAATGACGCAAGAGAGGTTCAATTTCAATAATTTTAATTGAAGTCATGTAAGAAGTAATCGGTCCTGAAATTCAGGGTTCATATTGTTAGCATTGTGATCCTGATAAGAGAGGTATGGCAGAGGAGTTGATGGGGTTAATTTATGGGTGGTTTGATAGTGGTTTAATTGTGGGTGATAGATGGATTCAACAAACTTTGTTAAGATAAATTCTGATATCATCTTAAAAAAGTGAACTCGAAGCTTAACTTGACATTATAAAACCGGCTTGTAAGTGAGATTTGCACTCACTTATAATTTAGTCATATCTATAGCCGATGTGGGATCTCCATAAGTAGCCATGAGCAAAGAGAGAGTACAAGGTTAAAGAAAAAATTAGAGTTTACCATAAGGAATGGTGGCTCTGGATACCACTCTTTGCCAACACATACAAGCCATATAGAAAACAGAATAACAAAAGGGACAGCTGGCAAAACAAAGGGCAATATTTTGCTGTTGAAACAGAATGAGAAAACTGAGAGAAATAATTTTTTCATATTCTACTCTAATAGTCTTGTGTACTCGAAATGTTGATGCTGTAAAGATCCTATGATCCTCCAAGGAGACGTCCATCAGTGATGGGATCATATGATGTGGCTCTAGAGTGGATTGAAGTGTTTTCCAGACATTAAATTCAAATGAAAGAGAAAACGTCCCTGAATATGTCAAAGTACTAGTACCTGCTGGAATTTTCTAGTAGATCGTAAGGATGCACATCCCCTCCTTCTGTAGTGAACAAAGACCAAGAAAAGAGGAACAATTGGTTGCTTGGACAAAATTGGTGTTGTTCACGCAGAACAGTAATCAGCACCAAAAATTTGAAGGAAAATGAATTTTGGCGCAGGTTGCTAGTTACAGGAAAAGATATAACAGGCTAGAAAACTGCCAGAAAAGTTCTAATAGTGACAACAGACAATGCCTGAAAAATTCTAAAGTCACCTGAAAAGTCATTGGTGACTGGAATGGTCGCCTGAAAATGATAGTCACCGGCAAGTTTACCAGAAAGTATGGCAGTAGCCAAAAAGTAACTGGGAAATATGATTGCTGAAAAAGTCATTGAAAGCTTTGATACCGTGCTGGAAGAGAAGCAATTTTTTTCGGAATTTGCTCAAGTTATTATTCCACACAGCCGAACGAGTTTATTTATGTACAAAGAATTACGAAGATAATTAATTTCAAAAAAAAGTGAAAGAGAATAATTAATTACCATGCTTCCTATGATGCATTGAACCTAACTGTACCAAGAGGCTAGGCAACTTTGGAAAATAAACATTGAAGGAGTTCTTATCTTCTAAAAATAATTTCCCATTTCCAGTGGTTGTATGCCAACCATACCATAGGTAGGAACAAATGGACCGGACAATATCTGATTGTGCACCACTTCAAGGTTAGGTCATGACTATCTGGTTGTTGTTGCTTGTAACACGTCTCTAGTGAAGGGCATAAGATTACCATCATATATGTCAACTGTAAACGAGCAACAGGGTGGTGACACGGACATTGAAGTGCTTTCTTGGGACTAATCAAAGGGTTAGCGCACAACCATCTTCTGTGAGTGTTAGGTATACGAAGCATGGTGGGATATTATGATCAGTAGGTTTCATTGAAATGTGTATCTAACATGGCACTTGTCGTGCTTTATTTTTATCGAAATTATGCTGTAAATAAGGATACAATGAATGAATAAACTCCCAAATTTCTAGCTGCACACCTTTCTATTTTCTTATTTACGTTGAATTAAATTATAGATCTACAGGATCCAATTACTTATTTCCTATTTAATTTATGTAGCTTTGGGCTTTCCAAATACAATAGCTAGCTTTTGTAGTGTGGCTCTCCGAAGCCCAATTTTTGTATTAGATTTCCTTATTTAGGAATCACCCTTGTTTAATTTCAGTGAATCTGTAATTGTACATAAGCTTTTCTTTGACAAAATTTCACTTATTGGGATGACTGGTTGAGACTAAAAGAAAATCACAAAGGACGACAGTTTATCCGACCTGAAGTGTGCAGAACATATAATTTTGGTGAGCATGTAAGTTTGCTAATTGTACATAGAAGATTGACCTTTTGTGCCAGTTAGTTATTTTCTGTAGAACCTTTGCAGGTTTGCATCCTATATAAACCTCAGTTTAACATATATTTATTGGTCTGGTAAAAACTAAAATAAATTTGTGCTGCGGGATACACTTTGATTTTACTTGCAAAGGTGCCTATTCTTTGTTAAAAGGAATCTTGTCTTAAAATTATTTTCTTTACAGATGGTATGCATTCATTAGTAATTTAGAGTAGGATCAATTTTTTATGTTTACGTTGTTTATCTGTTGCATATTCATTGACTAAAGTTCATGATGTTCTTAAGATTTCCTTATGTTGTATTTGCTTCTATATTGTGCATTTGTAGAACTTTTGACAACAAAGTTTACAGACATCTCTACGTCCTTTTAGCTTCTTTATTGTATTCAGCCAGTTGTTTCTCGTATAGGTTCGCTTTGTCTGTTCATTCTCCTTAATTTGTTTCTTGTATTCTTTGTTTTTGTAAGTTGTCTAGGAGAATATTGCATTGTCCTTAATGTAGCTTATCCTTCCATTCATTAAAATGATTTAGAGAGCTATAAAAGGTCAAACCAGATATCATAAGTTCTCTGTTTTCCTGTTTTTATTTCCTATTTACTCTGAAATCCTTGTGTGTGGGTTTTGTTCATGCAAATTTAGAAGTCCTGTAATCATTACAGGGTTCTAGTTTGGGACAGTTTTTTAAGCAATATCTGGAGCCAATCAAACTGAATGATGTCAAGGTAATCAAGCTTTATGAACAGTCTTAAATATGTTTCTTATTATTAGAATGACACTATTTTCCTTTGGGTTGTTCGAAGGTTAACTGGACATCAATGGATTTGAGCTATTTACTGGAGGTGAGATGCAGCAGTGTTTTTGTCTGAGCATATATGTAAAGTAATGCTGTAATGATATGTGGAACTTGTTTTGCCCTTTCCAGGATAAGTATTCCATGCATTTTGCCAACACTGTTAAGAAAGCTACACCTGTCTATGGAGCTGGCGTGGTTCTAAAGGCATATAATATAGATGGCGATGTGCGTATCAAATATAGAGATCAGTCAGACTTTGAAAACATTGCTAGCCAATTTGGTATATTTCAAGAGTGGAAGGTAATTCAACTATGTTTGTTTTTAACTTCACAAGGGCAATGCATCATAATATGCAAGTGGAGTCCTGAATTTCAATGTCTGATTTCAATCTGCCGTGGCAGATTATACAATGGACTAATTATAGAATGAAATCATTCTAGTCTGAGTCCTGGATGAAATTTGAAGCAAAAAGCTAGGTTAAAATCTTCTGTTTCTATACGTTTTAGAAGGCTTTGAGTTCCAGATCAGAAGTCAGGAATGTTTATGGTAGTTATTTTCCCAAGTGTATCAATAAGGTATAAGGATTCCCTAGAAGTTTCCGTTAGTTTGGAATGTTTGTTGGTTGGGTAGGAAGGTGAATAGTAAATGCATTTATTTGAATCAAAGCTTGAACTTAAATTTGAGTATAATATATTATTGGTTGCATCTGATCATGCATGTAGATTGTTTATAGTGTCCGTGCGTAACACAACCATCTCTATGTTTCCCTGGTTTTTCATGCCTTGTTCTTCTTGTGGATAGATCTAATTTTGTCCTACATTTTTGTGTTGCATACGTCCATTGCCAGGATGGAGTACCGAGGACAGCCTATAAAGGAGTAGTTGTTTTCAGACATCAAACCTCACGACGTATATTCCTTGTTGGTCCAGAATCTTTGAAGCTACTTCAGATCGAAGAGTCCTAATAATGGATGAGGAAGAAAAATATTCAAAATGTAAGAGAGTAGTTGTTTTCAGATATCAACGGAAGTGTTGCGGAGTCATTGATATTGAGCTTAAAGTGGCTTGCGAAGAAGCTATGGTCTGTGCGCTATAAGCGCTAAAAATGCATACGACAATATCTTAGAACAAAATTATGGCCACCATAGCGGGTATCTAGAAACAGATTTTGTCTTATGAGTGGCGTGAGGTCCTAGCTTGGCCATGCTAACCTCATATATCCCTATTCTCCGTTCATGTGACAGCAATGGAGGGTGATTTTTATGTCAAAGTGGATGTTGAAGAGGATCGATTTATTTTCTTTATTTTTCATATATGTAGTTTGCTTTATTTGTAGAAGAAGTAAAAACGCCTTTGCTTACTGTCATTTTTCTTGTGTGAGAATTTGAACTGTTCCCTTTTTGCTCTGAAACTACATAATTAACGCTCTGCATAAGTGGGTGGCGGCGACGCAGCAAAACAACAAATGAGAATCGACGAATGCAATTCACAGAGAGCGCCTTCTCGAAGCTTTTCGTGATCAATGGCGGCGACCAAGAGAGGAAGGCGGAGGAATTCGAATTTGACAGAGATGACAACAGACTTTTCTATTAAGATTTTATTTCTTTAAACAAATTTAAAATTTAAAAAAATATATATATAAAAGTGAGGTTTTAAAACTATTTGTAAATGGTGTGATTGTTTCAACTTTCCAAAATTAATGAAAATAAAATAACTAAACTAAATATTTACAATAAATAAATAATGAGATCAAGCAATTAATACAATATATTATTTGCAAGAGTCATTCACCTCTTGACAAAATACCTCTAGCATCTCTTATATAGTCTTTGCTTTATTTTCTTATTTTGTTGTCATAAATTGCTTACAACATTTTATTCTCATGGGGATGATTCATCGTTGTCATTATTAAGTAAAGTTTTTTTTTTAATTTGTCATTTTTTTCTGCTTCATCTTTTAGTTTGAGTCTGAATTATATATTAAAATAGAAAATAGAATTGCCTATTATATAATGCACGTAAAGTCATAATATTCTAGTATAATATTCTTACAAGACTTAATTAAAAACATTTAATTGTACATATATTATTTATTAGAGTAGTTCAAAGCTTATAAAAAGATGATTCAATACTTATATTTTTTTCCAACTACTTCAAGATTAATATATAAGTATTCCGATAAAATAAGAAATAGTTCCTTAAATTTTGAAAACAAACAATTGCACATTATCAAATTCTTTAAATTCCATAATATAGGATTCGAATCACCCACGCTAAATTATTTTAGTTCAAAGCGTTTTTTCAAAATCCGATAATAAGATTTAATAATATTTGATTATATATATATATATATATATATATATATATATAGAGAGAGAGAGAGAGAGAGAGACATCTAACATAAAAACTAATCTTAATCCTTCAATTATACATTAAAAAAATAACTTTACTCATTCCATGGACAAAGTACAACGAAAATATAACTTACATCATATCTAAAAGTGACTCGATATATTCTAAGTATCCACTTCTGACTAGGAGTACCTTTAATATATAATATTAAAGTTAAGGAGTATTTAGAATTTAATATATCTAATTTTATGAAATTAAAATTGCTTTTAAAGATATTTTATAATAAATTCATTTAAATTTAAGATTTATATTAATATTTTATTATATGATTTTATTTGAATTATATTTTAAAATTATTTTTTATTTAAGTTAATATTTCAAAAAAATAATTTAAAATAATTTAAAATTTTTTAAGAAACTCTACAAATAGCCATGAATATAAATAAATATAAAAAATAATTCACAAATATTTTTCATATAAATACCTAATAGTTAGCACGATAGATTTTCTGACACTACAAATAGAACATAAGTCCTACCCTTACCATCCCATTGCCATTAGTAAATTGTGACAACGATAATCATACATAAAATTTGTTGAAACAAATTTCTTCATAATTTTTTTAAATAATATAAATTTATATGAATTACAAATAATTTATACACAAATTTAAATCAATTACATAAAAGAACATTTAACCACTTAATTTACATTTTGACTAATTTTAACTTACGAAGAACTTATTTCTCTTTTTTTATATTAAAACTTGTTATGTAGTTTGTGATGCTACAATTGTTGAAACCATCCCAAAATATTCTGGTCACCATATACCAGCCATCTTTGTCATATACTAGAGAAATCATGTAGATCATTAAATAATTTCGACTACGGATAGCAGGGTAACTATAGAGTATAAACTTCCATAAATGAACCAGAAAACGAGTTTTTTTTTTTAAAGAAACAAAGTTTGTTGTTTCTCAATCTCAATCCACGGAAAAGAGAAAATAATGGAAAAAGAAAACTTTTAAACAGGGAAAATTTTCAAACAAAGCCGTAGATTAAAAATAATTAGCGGTACCGTCAAAACTTTCAATTTATCTTATCCTTAGGTCAGTTGTACTTTGGCATCGTCAACTTGTTTTGCTCCGACAGAGAAGAACTCAATGATCACTTCCAGTGGCATGCCCTTGGTTTCTGGAACTTTCAAAAAGACAAACACCCATGCTATGAAGCACACGACAGCATAAATACCAAAAACACCAGCGAGGCCTACAGAATTGAGCATAACTGGGAGTGTGTAGGTGACAATGATATCACAGATCCAAAAGGTAAGAGCACAAATGGCAATGCAGAGACCACGAACTCGAGTGGGGAAGATCTCTGCACAAAGTATATTAGGAATTGGTCCAAATCCCATGACAAAGAAACAGAAATATACAATGACACTAATGGTTGAGATTGATGCATTTGCAGTGCTGCCCAAATCCACAAGACTCCCCAGGACTAATATGAGAAGAGATGCTATTAGGACGGGAATTGTACTAAGCAGCAAAGTCCTGCACAAAGGAAAAGAAGAAGCATCACTAAGATGCATTGCAACAAGTAATCACATTGCCAGGGTACTAAATGCGCAAAGAGCGGATATTTCAGCAGACATTAAATACTCACAGCTTACAAGCAGTTACCTATTTCTGTATCGACACCTTTCAAATTAGAAAGAAAACTATTTTTTTTTTATCTCTGATGGTGGTAGTTAAAAGCCCCAAATTATTGTTGGCAACTGCAATAAATTACTAAATTAAAAGTACCCTACACCAGCATAAATTCAGCAGTGAAACATTTATTGATAGAAATAGCAATAACAAAGATATTTCAGCAAACAACTTCCAAAGAAAAGTACAAGTAAAATAAGTAAAAGATATTTCGTATAGGAACATGAAAATAAGTAAAAATTGCATCTTATACGGGAGGAAAAAAATAAAATAAAAGAGGCATTGGGACCAGCAAAAATCTCATGAACATATCCAAGCTAGTTACAGCAAAGAGTGAAAAGTCAACGCCACCTGTTATAGACATCTACTCTAAACTGAATGATTTTAGAAAAGTGCATGAAGGGGGGACATGCAAAAGAAATTATATTTTCATATGAAAAACACCCAACAATGACATCCACCTCTTTGAGCCTATTTCATATTATTTGATGAAGAAGCCAACAGAAAATGGTAATGGGGAGATGAATACCTTCTGCCAGATATATCCATGAGCCTCATGGCAACGGCTATACAAGGAAGCATCAACAAGGTTGTCACTGCACTGATAAGAAAGGATGAAGAAGTAGAACCAAGGCCTAAGTTTGAAAGAAGGTAACCAACACCTGCCTGCTCAAGAATTTGAGGTGTATAGTAGAGAACCCCATTTATACCAGAGAACTGCATCGAAAGAGGATTTAAATAAGTCCAGCATAACTTTTCACCAGTAGCAGAGCCAGACCTTATTGGTTGACATAAAAATGTTAATGATTAGTTAATGAATACTACTTTATAAAGTAAATTAGATAATTGAGTGAATTTATTGTTCCCATACTGGAAAAATGTTTATCAATTATATAATTTTGCAATTTTCCCATTTTTTAACATAGAACACCACCACAAGCATATGAGACTTACGGTATTAGACAACTTCCAAACCAAAACACAAATTTTAGGAAAAGATTTAGTTTGATTTAACAGATTACTTTAGCTTTGGAGTTAACAGAGTCTTTTCTGCACTATGTAAAATCAGTAACAATTCGACCCATAAAGTAAAAGTTATTCAAGGACATTGAAGCAAATGATTCTTGTCAAGATTTTAGAAAGTAAAATTCTATTGGATTACATATTAAGAAGTTTTTTGCATAATGTAGAAAGAACTTCAATCCCTTTGGAATATTCTTTTCTAGGCCATTGAAGATAGGAATTTAGTCAAGATTTCAATAATAATGTAGCATGACCAAATAATTTTTGAAACAATTTCATCAAAGTTGGATTTAATATCATTATACCATTAACCCATATATGATGTATTTTTTTGACAGTATTAAAACGTAAACCTCTTTTAGCCTCAAATTCCAAAATGTATCTCATCAACTAACATAATACGAATAATGTAGTTGTAAACAAAAAAAGTGTTTCAACCTTGAGATTCACAATTTCATTTGTTAGATACATTGATGTGCTCAATACATAAATTATCAAGTAAATTTGTTTTTTTTTTATCAAAACAGAACTGAAAAAGACTGATTTTATATTTGACACCCACTAAAACAATTTCATCCACATAAATCAAATAGCATCTCAAATTAATTTTTCTTTAAAAATGCACTCTTCTATAAATCAGTAGGTGCAAAAGTAATTCTCATTAAAAAAATTAAAGATCTCAGTCCCTGCAAAAAGCCCAATCAAACTCTTTTGTTGAAGCTCAGATAAACTGTATGGACACTTTTGAAAATGGAAAAGATAATTGCATTAGTTAGATACAAATGACTAACAGCTATTCATACTAATAATCTAGGTAAAGTAAAAAGTAGCACAACACTACAACTATTACAAGACTATTAACCTCAGAAAATTCCTAAATCCTTAACAGCCCTTATATCCTAACAAATACAATCGAGAGAGCATCTTACAAAATATATTCTTAAGCTGTGTGAAAAATTGCCCAGGTGGAACATAGTTATAGGCTGACAATTACCCTGTCCTTGCATGTTCAGCATTTTTTAAGAAGGTAAACAACATGAAAAAAAGCAACAGTAACCACCACTTGGATACAACACAATGAATGTTTCATCAAAAGGAAAAGAAACAAAGTACTAAAGTGCAACATTACAAGAGGAGGGAACAGCAAAAAAGCAGATATTGAAAATATGCCGTTACCTGCTGAAGAATTTGAAGTCCCACCCCCACAATCAAGGCGTGCTTCACCCCAGGTTCAAAAAGGTCACTCCAGTTTGGCCCTTTGGCAGTTGTTTCAGATGGATGAATCATAGCTGGTCCAACAGGTCGTTGACGCATAACATCCTTGTTATAAAGGGTTGGCTGACTCACCAAAGCAGCGGCCTGTACAGTCTCACCATCATTCGGTAAATCACCACCAGGGAGTGAAACCATAGAACCACGTAATCCAGGACCACCATCTTGGTGTAAATATATTCTCTTGAAGCCACTTTCCTTGTTTCCATTTGGGTCCTCTCTTTCAGACCATTTCCATGCTAGCTGCCAACCACCACCAATCCTGGTACTACCAGTGGGTTCTCCTGCATTTCCATGCAAAAGACTACCTTGCCTTGTGCTTGAAAGGTTGCTAGGAGCAGTTGGAGGTATGTCCTTATCCAGACTCGTTGTTTGACGTGAGATCAATGGACTGTGCAAATTGTCATCAGAATCACCGGCAGCAGCATCAGAGACATAATCATCACCCTCTCTGGCAAGGCTTTCTTCGTCCCAATCTTCATTCCTAGGCTGATTTCCCCCAACACTAAACATACTCCCAAAGTGTGGAAAAAGAGTGCTTCGCATGCTTCCTGTTTCTGGGAGCTTCTCATGAACACTACCAAAGAGGGTCACTAGAGGGTCCACTAGACCACTTTGATTTGCCATGCTTCCTTTCCGAGATACAAGGCCGGTTGAACTTGGTCCAGCAGAAGGTCTAGCAACCCAGGACTGACCTTGTTCCGGTCCATACAACTTAATCTGATCTTTTGCTCTGTATGGATCCTCTTCATCACCAAGTTCATTGGCTGGACTAATTATATACTCTTCTATGGCTGTATCACCTCCAACTCCAAGCCCCTCAACCAGTAAAGCCATTTCACCTGTCCATGCCAGACGACAATAATTAACGTAAAAATTGTTAGACATACATCCAATAGGAATTCACTCTTTCAGTACACCATCATATTCATTGACATGATATAATGATGGGTTGAATTTGTATTGGATGTTTGTGCAAAAATGTTTTATACAAATAGTGCATAAATTGAACTCGTAGACACAATCCTTCCCCCAACTCCCCTATTTTAAGAATGCATTAAATATTTATAATCATATTTACATGAAAAAAATAATCACTGACAGACCACTGATAACTATCCATCATTCATTATCAATTCTTGTTACCCATTACAAATGAACAGTGAAAAGATTATGGCAACTGGAACAGATCAGGCTCATAGAATACATATCTAATCACCCAAAAGTGAACAGCAGAATGTCCAGAACACAACCAGCTACGACCTGATTTAAAAATTAAGGAAAAGCAAGTCATGAAGACTAAACAAGAAACTAACCGGAAACATCTTCCCTTCCACGAAGGCGCTGCAAAACCTTCTTGGCCTCAAGCATTCGGCCTTTACTAACAAGCCATCTCGGAGACTCGGGCAAGAAGAACAGTGTGAGTGCAAAGTAAATAAGAGAAGGGATTGAAAGAACACCCAACATGAGTCTCCAGCTTGGAGCCTTGGTCAGTGACATCCCAAACACCATACAATAGGAGAAAAACATTCCCGCGGAACCAGTAAACTGTGGAAGTGTATTGAGTAATCCCCTAATCTCAGGAGGAGCTGTCTCAGATATGTAAAGAGGTACCAAGGTAACTGCCAAACCAATTCCCAAACCATCTAATAGCCTTGCAAAGAGGAGGATATAAACATTTGGAGACCATAGCATCACAAGAGAACTAGCAAAATAAAGGAGAGATGAAATAATCAACATAGGACGTCGGCCTAGCAAGTCTGAAAGGGCTCCAGAGCATGTAGTAACCACGGTGGCACCAATAAGTGACATGGCCACAATTAGACCTTCAACTGTAGGTTGACTTTCTAATAGAAACTCCCTTTTTATATACAAGATAGATCCTGCATACGAACCCAAAAAAACCCAGTTGAATGATCATATTATGGGTAGATCAGCCAATTTTAATTCATCCATACGTGAAAAAAAAATCAATAAACCTTACATCTAAAGAAAAGGTTGAAAATAACAGAAACAGACCTGCAATAGTCGCATTATCCCATCCTTGCAGTAAGTTACCGATGGCAGCAGCAATAGCAACAAGAACAGCTCCACTCATCGTTTCAATTAGTTTCGTAATCAATCAGCCTGAAAAAGCAAATAAGGTAGCCGCATATAAATATTTAACAGATAGATCAGCACAATCACTGTAATAACAAATTCACGAGTCCTAAACCTAAGCGTAACCATAATAGATTGATGATCCAGAGCAGAATGACAGATCCAGAATGCAAACCCGGTTTTATATTTCCATACCTAATTATATTAGCTTGGCTTGAAGGGTGGGCGTTTCGAGTATCTGAGATGTAGAAAAGGACATGGATCACTCACTCACTGCAACATGAATCGGAGGGGCGAGCTCCTTTTTTCTTTCTTAACTTTTTTTTTTTTTTTGTTTTTTATTCTTAAAACATAAAAAAACTAATACTAGAGTTCAGTACTACGACAACGGAAGGCGCGTATAGAAAACAGCACAAGGAGCGATCCTATTCGTTGGGTCGAAAAGTAAAGCAAATTGAGTCCCCTGGTTCTTTTGCAACAGAGGCTCGCTACTGGACACCTGGCCTTCTAGCTCTCTCACTGCTCTCCACGTCATCCCCCTCCCCGATCGGAATCAGTTATGCGTCAAACAATCATCATTTTGAAAATACAGTTTATACTTTAGGCGTTGCAATAATTATAGTCCACTGGCCAGCAAACCATATCACATATCAATGCCTACAATAATAAATAATATAAAATGATAGAAGGGAAATCAATCACAAAGTTTTAGAATTCAATCATAAATTTTTACATTATCGATTAATTATAGTACATGAAAATTGAATTCATAAAGTTATTCTTTAATTATTTCTCTTTTGGGTCAACAAATATATAGATATTGAAATAGTGAATTTTTAATTTTAATTTAATTTAAATATGATTTTAATCTCCGAAAATTAGTATGTTATAATTTTAGTTCTTATAAAAAACATCCTTTATTTTTCTTCCTATAAAATCTAAAAAAAAAAACAATACTCTTTTTAGTTTTTATAAAAGTGTAAAATTTGGTTTTAACTTTTTGTAAATTTTACTGGTTTAGTCTTTCAAAATTTTAAATCACTATTTTACATGTTTTAAGTGATATATATATTAAGACTATATTATAACACTGCTATACTTAACTATGAATAATTATTTAACTTTTAAATAACTACTTAATATTATATAGTATTATAAATCAAATGTAGTAATTTCAATTTTTCTTTATGTATCTTATATAAACTTACAGAAAAAAAAAATAGTGATTTTAGATTGATTAAATTTTAAAAAAAAATGAGTTGTACAAGACCAAAAGAAATTGTTATAAAGCCGAAATTGAAATTAGTTTATTTCATAAGACTAAAATACATGACTTTGAATTTTAAACGATGAAAATACATAAAAATAAAAAATAAAAAATATGTTTTAATGTGATTTAGATTTTCTTGTAGCCAAGTATGCCTATCGGTGAATTACTATTCACACAAATAGAAAATGAAAAAAAGCTAAAAAAATCAATCCACTAAAAAAATGTGAAAACATAAACATCAAGATAAAATTTTAATCTCAATAATTTTACAGTTGACAGTAGATTTGTAAAGAAAATATATTATGATTTCAACATAATTATAATACGTTTTAGGAATCATTGTGTATAAATATTTTCTTACTATTTAAGTTTATGTATTCTATTACCATTATTTTAATAATTATATTATTAATATTAATTTATATGAGTTTTACATTGTAATAAAATAAATAATTAAAATAATAAATAAAATACAATAATTTAATATATTAATCTAATATTTTCTTATAAATATTTCTATATTTTTAATAAATAACTAAAAAACTAAAATAATAAATAAATTTCATATTTATTAATATATATATATATATATATTTATATTGAAATAAATAAATAATAAAACAAAAATATTATAAAATAAATGAAATTAACTAATTTAAAATTTAAAATTTATAGAGTACTTTATTTTAATATATTATTATTTTAAAACATAACTTTTTATTTATTAAGATTTAATAATGATTTATATTTTAATTTAAAATTTATTTTAATCTAATTTATATTTTTAAAAAATATTTTTAAATCAAACTATTTTTAAAAAATTATTTTAATAATTAAGTTTTAAATATATAAAAAAAATTTCGTTCTATTTCATATCTAATGTGATTTTTTCACTAATTTTTCATATTTTTCTGTTAATTCAAACTATCTTTTTTTTGGTTTTGCACTTGAGTAGCAACAGTACTCTCCTTGATGACTAGTCGAGGTGCTGAAAGTCTCCTCATAATGGAAACAGTGGCTTCTCCGGAGGTGGTGGAAAGAATGAGATGCTTGTGAATAATTGACAAAATGTCACTCCAAATTTTGGAGAGAGTTCTTCTTTCTCCTTTTGGCAATAATTCTTGATAGTTTTGCATTACTCTCATTTCCTTTACTCTTTCATTCTGTTCAATTGATGACAAAATTCACACGAGGCTCTCACTGTGCACCGATCACATTTTTATGCCCCGTCAACAATAAATTCCTCTCTTCCATGGTCAGTTCTAGATCAATTTTGCAATTGCCTTCATGCATTCAACCAACTTTTCTTATCTCAAATTAATTGGCCACGTAAACTTGGGTCTCTCTCTCCTTCTCTGCGGACATTGTTGTGTTGAAAAGAAAAGAAGAAGAATGTGAGGCCAAAGGACATAGGGCGTACCTTAGAAGGGAGTTCATCCAAAGAAATTGGTTGCCGAAGAACATGGAGTAACCAGTTGTTTTCCTACTCGGATTTCGACCTTCTACGAGCTATTAAGTCTTATGGTTTAGAATTAGAATTCGATCCAAGTAATATTTTATAAATATCTTCGTAGATAGTAACTCTAACAATATCCTGTAATTTAAAATCCAAACAGGAACTAAAATCAAAATAAGTTTATTTAATTAAAAAACTGAAAATTATATAGCTTAATATATTATTAATTAATTGAAACAATTGTAAAATAATCTAAACTTTCTTCCCTTTTCTATTAGATACCCATGTCTTTGAACTTGTGCTAATCATTTTTTTAAATATTTAAATTATTCTAATGATTTTTCTTGTTGAATACAATCACAATTTTGATTCAGATTAATTGATAATACTAGTACATAATTCAAAATTACAGCATATTCAAATTGAAGTAATTAACAATATTTACACATTTTTAAATATTTATTGACTATTATAATTATTTAATGAGTAAACACTAACGCCTCTAATTATTTCCTTATTTTCTATTTATTTTTTATTATAAAATAAAATTTCCTAAAAAATTATTTCAAAATGATAAAGAGTTCGAATAAGTAAACTTGAAAACCACTTGTAAGTATAAATATATCATCTCTGTTATCTTTCTTAGTCGTGCCACTTGAAGTTCACGTTATCCATTAATGTTTATAAAAACTTTTAATGAGATGACATAAAATATTGAAAACTTAAAAAAGAAATGAGTTCTATGAAATAGAGATTAAGTAATGTAACACTTATGTATAAAATTAATTTACAGTATTAGGAGTTATTGTAAAATAAAGTGAAGTTGCTTATGTGTTTCCAGTAAAAGAGTAGGATTAATATAATATACACATTGAAAATTTGATTGAATCTTATCATACACTAATAAAACTACGTGTAAAATGGGAAATTAGTCACAAGTCTAAAACTTCCTCTCCGTGAATTTAATAATTTCCAACTTTTATGAAGTGAGTTTCATAGTTTTAGGATCAGTTGCAAGGTGTGTGTCTGTCATTCTTTTTACTGAGTAGTTAAAAGGAATATCGTGTCTATGTTTCCATTAAAGAAATAAAAAATTAAAGATTTAAATACATTATCATACTTTAAACTAAAGATATAGTAGATAATTTCTTAATATTAAAAGAAATTTAAAAATCATTACATGATTATAGGTTAAAACAAAACATATTTTTAAAAGGTTGTTCTCCTCTATAATTATATAGAAAAATTATACTGATTCTTGTTTATAACTAGTTGATCTCACATATTGTTTATAACTAGTTCATCTCACATAGTTAAACTATTAATGAAAAAAAAAAAATAAGGATAAGTCTTCTACCTACCACTAAACTTTAACTTAAAATTATTAGAACTTGTCTTGACATAAATATTTTTATAAAAAAGATAGTTGAAAATGATAATTAAATTAGTTGTATAATAATAATATTCATTTAATTTAAAATATAACTTCATATTTTAGGGACAAGTCTATTCATAAACATTAATATAACAAAATTAAAAGTGATATATCCACTTTATGTATACATAAACATACACATACATGTAAATTTTCATTGGGATAGGAGTATTTAATGCTCATAATACCTTATTGTCTACATGCCTTTATCTATTATTGTAGGTTTTAAAAAGTGTGGTTAGTGGTCTTTTAGACTATGTATTTCTTAATAGAATGGGTGTGACATTAGTTATTCTAGCAATAAAAGTATGTTAAGAGTTTGGTAATGGGTGTGACACTAATTCTTCTAGCAATAAAAATATTAAAAGTATTAAAAATTTGGTCAAGAATTAAATATGTAGCCTGTGATTAATCTTACTAAGTAACTCTTTAATTATCTTCTCATTTCTCCAATCTTTATCTTTGTATCTACCACACACTTTTCAAATAACCAATTGTCAATCACACCAAGTTTTCACTTTTAGAAGATTTTCCATTTCCAAAAACCTATAAAATAAGCTTTTAAAATAATTAGTTGTTTACTTTAGTGTCATTATAATTGTCTTCACTATATACAATCATAACCAATTATTTTTATACATTTACATGTATTAAAATAGCTTGTCATCAAATATCTTTATCATATTAATAATAACCAATTATTTTCATATATTTACATACATTAAAATATGTATGTATTTACATACATTAAAATTTTAATGCTTGCATATTTTCATTAATTCACAAAATTTTAATATTATAACAGGTATAATAAAAAAAAATTAAAAGAGCCACAATCACAATAACAACATTATATATCATTAAACATATTTGATACCAAAATTGGACATTTTTTATTTATATATTACTCTTTTTATTTATTTTTCTTGAATGATTATTGTTCTTGTAAGAGACTAGTGAGCTCCAATAAACAATGATGTCTCTTATAAGTCTGAGTAATGCAGAGTAAAATTAGATAAAGTAACAGTACCTGATTCTTTCATATCACCTCTCTTTTTATAGTATTTGGATGAATAGTATTCGGATGAACCATGGAGTGAATAGACCCTCCAGTCCAATATAACTCTCCATTTGGTGCAATTATGTATTAGTTTAGATATTTGGTTCTCCTTGTAATACAATTATACAATTATATTTATTTTATTATTGTTGAGATCGTTTACTTTTTTTTTCATAGTTTAACATTTTTTTTAAATGTTCCTTCTATCATTTTCTGCATTCTTTTTATTACTATTTTTAAATATTTGATATTTAACATTTGCATGCAAATATATTATTTTGTTATTTTTATATAATTCAACTTTTAAAATACATGAAATTATTAAAATAATTGACCGAAAATATTGAACTATGCTTGACCTCTAAAAGATATAACGTTTTGCAAGTAGCGATATATCAAAGACGAGAAGATTAACAATTATGTTTAATTGTGCAGTTTTTGTAGAATATTTTTACAATATATTAAGTATTTAGAATCTATGCTGTTTTCTCTTAACCTGTAATATCTTTAGTCCCTTTTATGGAGTGAACCCATACGTGAGATCTTTACACGTTTTTTACTTCTTAAGTTTTAATTAGGATACCTTGTCTTTTCTAAAGAATTATCCCAATTGCCTTTTACTTTTAAGAATTTCTTCTAACTTTTCTTCACCTCTTCTAATTTCTTTTACCACTTAATGGCAAACACCTTAAATAATAATACATTTTTAACTAATAAATGCATTAAACTGTTCCAAATTGTTATGTTAAAATGGGTTGGAAATATACTGAATGATACACTACGTAAAAACGTTTTTCAATTTGAATCCAAAACGCACAATAAATCATATGTTTTTATAACAATCATGCCTCCAAAGCCGTCTTAAAATACTAAAGATGTTTACATGAGTCCCTTGTACACTCTGTCCCATCTCTATTCTTTATCATACACAGAAAAAGAAGAAAAGAGAGAATAATTCCAAAGACACACGTTCTAAAGTTGTTATTTAATTTTTAAAAAGCTTTTAAATATTTTGTTCTGGAATGTATTTTAAAAAATTCATTTCAGAGAATTTGTTCTGAGAATTTTGTTCTAAAATGTATATTTCATGTATTTCATAAAATTTGTTTTAAAAATTCAATTTTTGAATTTGTTTTAAAACTTTTATTTTAAAAATTATATTTGAAAAATACATGTTTGAGAAAGCTTGTTCTTTAGAATAAATAACTGGAAAATTATTTTTACAAAAGATAAAATGGTCTTTATTAAAAATTATGGTGGTCTAGTTAGAAATTATGGCCCATATCCGAATAACAAAATACAAGCAATTCCTTCATGCATTCCATCAATGAGAGAAAAGAACATAAGTGTGACTCTGAGTTAGTATATAAGAGGTTTGAATTTTGGACTGCTACTAAGTTTATCGGAGGTGGTGTTGTTAGTTGTCAGAGGTAATGCATTATCGGTCAGGGTAGGTGGTTGCTTCCCTGTCCCATTTGGTTTCATCTTATTGTAAGCTGTGAAATTGAATTTGGATTTAATCTAGATGATTTGGATTAAATTTTGGTAATAAAACTTGTTTTGATTAGGGTGTTTGGTATTATTGGACGATTCAGGCCCAACAATGTAGGGCGATCACTGCCGTCTCACTATTAAGTGCTGGTGCAGGTGTGCAAAGGATTTTTTTTCTTCTGCTTTTGGAAAGGGGAAAACACTTATGAAATAGTCATTTCGCAATATAAAATTAACATTCGGTCTTTTTTGGAATGTTACAATTACCTTTTGAAAAGTTATTTTTAGAATGGAAAATTAAACTTCCCAAATATAACACAACCCTCCTAAATGACTTCTGAATTTTTTTTTTTTCGAAATAAAAAATTAAGGTTTCAGAATACATAATTCAAACACAACACGCATCCTCTCAAATGAATTTTTGAAAATCCTTTTCAAAATGCAAGTTTAACCTTCTGAAATACAAGTTTTTAAGCAAATTCTTTCTGCATCTCCGTACTTTCCTCCTTCATCAAGTATCAAGTAAAGATATCGTTTTACCCTCTTTATCTTTTTCATCTTCTCTGTTGTATCTCCTTTCCCCTTCTCATATTTTTAAGTGCATAATTTAGAAGATTTTTTTTTTATATTTTAGATTTTAAAATATAATTTTTTATATTTAAAATTATACCATTCAAAATACAGATTTTAAAAACAGAAACAATCGGCCCTCTACAGACGTGCTGCACCGAAATGGATAACGTGTTTTGCATTTCTGTCCAACAAATTTGTTACAGGGCGAAAACTTCTGCACCATCAATTGTGACGCACACTCCATGAAGTAAAAAAGTATCTTAATTATTACGTTTCAAGAAAGTTATTTTTTAGAATGCAAATTTTATATATTAGAAAATACTTTTTAGAAATACATTCTAAGAATATTAGAATATAAAATTTATATTTCAAAAACAAAATTCGAAATATATTTTTAAAAATTGTTTTTCAGAACTTATTTTTATCTAAAAGGTATTTTTAGAATTTTTTGAAAATGATGAGATAAATGTCAGAAGTGATGGGTGCAGTTATTTTTATTTCAAATTTGTTATTGTTATTTCAAAGGATACAAGTAATTATATTTACAATTAAATGGATTTTTATTATTTTTTACTTTAAGTTGATTTGATAATTAAAAATTATTTATTACCCTTCGTTAATGAGATAAGCTCACTAAAAGGACTGAAAATCTGGACATTGTGACACATTAATCAGTTTTTTTTTTCAATCGTTGGTCTTCCCATTATCTCTCTTGTTTTTATAGTTTTACATTTAATTATATATTGTTATTGTTTGTATTATTCCATGTGATTTTAGTGTTGAAGTGTACCATTCAAATATATCATTGTTTGAATTTAAAAAAAAAAAAATCTTCCTAATTACTGTCTACTAAAAAATAATTTTGTAAATAACTTATTTTTTGTTTGAGTGTTACGACACAGCTAATGTGCTTTTTCTCAAAAAATAAAATTAAAGATATTGATCTTTAGTAAGATAAAATTGATGATTCAAATATGTAAATTTTAGTTTTAAAAGTATCTACTGTCCTTTTTAAAAGTAAGCACCACAAGAATCCGAGAAACTTATATACACTGATAAATAAAGATCAGTACAGGAAAGATAAATTAAGCTCCATAATAGCACATAATTACCTATTACTATTCTCTAACAAGATATAATGTATCAGTAAGAAAACCAGTTGGATGTGATAAAATCAAATTAAATTTGCCCTTCACCTTAGGAAAATGAGACTGCGTGTATACAATGATGACTATAATTGAACCAAGTAGCAGCCACATCTCAATTAATTCGAAATGCGACAGCATAAATGGAAAATTAATTTCACTGTTCACCAATCAGTTAAAACCTATGTTCCTTAGCACTTCAGGCCCGTCTCTTTGGTCAAATCATTCACAGTATTCTGTTCAACTTTCACATTATCTTCGTCAGCTTTCTGAGAAGAAATATCTAGAGCCTGCAAGAACCAAATTCAGTTAGACAACTTTGTCAATGACACACTTCCGATAAAATGCACTGACACTAATCTGCATACACGCTTAGTGTTTATGCATTTGTGCTTTATGTTGTGAAATTCACCTTCATGCAAGTTTCAGCAACTGCAGTATCAGAGCCTCTCATATGCTCCCCACTTCTTCTCTGGTCATCCTGAAACTAAACAGGTATCACACATTGTACCAAGTTGCAAATGAATTATGTATGAATTTACATAATGCTTTTCAACAGCAGTCCGAGGAATGTACAACAAAAACCAATTTGTTGAAGAGTTACTCAACGGACGATATATGGCGATGAGTTGCATAATTAAAAAGAAGAAAGAATATGTACTGTGTCTCCAGAATTTAACGTCAGCAGGTTGCCAATTATTAATAAATGAACTGTTGGTAACAACACTACAGGGGAACCTCAGCAGATAGTTGAGATTACATGACCATTCCTAGATCGGCAGTCAGCGCACAACGTGATTTCACACAATTTTATTAGTGTATTTGAACTGTTTAGGATGCTTGACAGTCAAAATAAAAAATCAACATTTTAAGTTCTATGAAGATCGGTCATATACATTACTAAGCACAGACATAATCCCAAAGGTTATAGTTTTCATTCTTCTTTATTAATTTTTGAGGAATGTGGAAGGGTTAAGGGGAATATGGCACCGTTGTAAGTCTTTGAACATATATCTTTGCTTATTCTTAAAATAGGCAGCCATTTAAGCATCTCAGAATATTTTCTTCAATTAGCTTGTTTAGACTCATCCTTCAGAAGATAGAACCAAATAGTGTTTGAATGAACTATGTAGTCATACCATTCAGTGGAACAACACTTGATTTTTATTTTTAACACATGCACTAGATATTTTATTTTTAATACAAACATACATTCAATCTTCGGGAACTGATGCCACAGCTCCACATGAATCTCTATAACTAATTTATGGACAAGCCTCCTGTTAACAATGCTACAGGCTCCATCATTTCCCACTACTCAATGTCGTCACCACCATCCCTTGCTAATCTCGAATTGTTAACCACACCATCAGGTTAGCTGGCCCTTCCTCAGTCTGTTTAAGGGGTTCAAACCAGATCCGAGAACACTATTTTTTCATGGGGCCTACTGTTTGTTCCTTCCTCGTTGCATTTTTTTGCATCTTCTGATGGCAAAACTTGCAGAAGACTTTTCCTCTTATTCTTCCCCCGTTTTTTTGAGGGATGTCAACTTGGACCCGAATCTCCTTGACTCTCTACGTAGGACTTCTCAATCCTATGATCAAACAATGCCATACCATTTTGCTAAAGTGTACAAGGGCAAGTGGCCTGATGTAGAATGTCATGAGAACATGAGTAGAAAAGATAGAAGAAAATTATTCTTTTGCATTACCACTCCTCAAAACTCTGATAACTTGGCCAAACAGATTTTTGATTTCATTAAGGAAAGACAAAAGTAAACAACAATTCAGGTTGATCTTTCATTAAATAAAACCAAGTACAACGACAATATTAATCAATAAACATAACAACATACTAAAACCCAAAAAATGTGACTCGACTAGGACCGCAAATGTCAGAATGAATTATAGAGAAGTCAGAGTTACATTTTGTTTCAGATTTGTTTAGAAAGGAAGATGTAACATGTTTCTCTAGTTTACATGACTCAGTCTAGGACTTGGTGTTTGCTAAGGTTAGGAACCATTTTCTTTAATTTGGATGTGGATGACACAAGCAATCATACAAAAGTTTAGGAGATGGGGAAGCAAAACAAAATAGAAGATCTGGATCTGAGGTAGTTGAGTCCTCTAGATTCATGTCCTTGACCAATTAGTTGACTCATACCACGCTCGTGTATAACAAAGAATTGACATCAAAAGGTAATCAGCAATTTAATGATCTAGTCAACTAACAAAGAGAAATGAGGTTAAAAGGACAAACACGGACTAGAAGAACAACATTTACGTTCAAGGAAGAAGAGAGGGAGACTTGATCAACTCCCCGAGAAGCAACTTTGGACACATTGGCTCATGTAATAAATAGGAAATTTGGAAGAACAAAGAGAAGAAAACACATGAGTATTGCCATAAATACAATCAGAAGCAGCTGAACAAGAACCTATGAACTTTAAATGTCCATGGTTTGAGAAATTCAAATCATTGACAAACGAAATTGGGTGGAACATTGTGCTTGGCCATTGGATTTTAACCTAAGATATTTTTCACAAGAAAACTTAGGAATAACCTTCTTAGATTTGATCACATTGGTTGTCATGTCAGGGAAACCATGTAAAGAGAAGCACTTGAGTATGTCCCATCCTATTGTAGTAAGAGCATTGAGGACAGTCAGGACCACTTCGTCCTCCTTTATTTCCGTGACCACCCCTTTCGCAAGTAGACACCATGACAAATGATTCAACAGAATCATGCAAATTTCCAATAGTGAGTGGGAACACAAAGTAGTCGTGCTTTGAGACTTTCCATTGATGGAATTTCTTGACCAATCAAGATTTGGTCTCAAACAGGATCAAAATTTGGATGCATGGCACAAAGAGTCATAACCATGTAGAACTTATCCAACATCTTAATATCTTCCAAAGAATCAACTTTTAGAAACATATTCAACTCCTCAGTAGCTGATTGGACTTTAACAATAAAGGAGGTCAATCATAAATTGCCAATATGTTGGTTTTCACAAATTGCTAAAACAAGGCACAAAGCTAAAAGTCCATCTTCTTCCACTAGCCAACCTTGTTGAATGGTGTTGTACTACCATCTTCTTCTAAATATTGATGTAGACCAAGACAAGTAATTTTTGTCATTAACCTCCTCCGAAGAAATTATGGGAGAAACAGAAAAGGAGTTGATAGGTACAACAACAACCATTTTGTTATGGTGTATCCATATATGTGAGTTCATGAACAATAACTTGTTCGAAAAGGAATTTAGTCATGTCATGGGTTACATATTCCCTCCCATTATCAAAAAGCAAATGTCTAATTGACTTCCTAAATTGTGTGTGGATCATACGAAAGACTTTTTCAAATAAAGGAAAAACTTCAGACTTTTGTTTCAGAAGGAAAATCCATGTGATACAATAGCAATCATCAATAAAAGTGACAACCATTCTGCATCGGATATACTAGAACTTAATGTGAGACCCATACATTAGAGTGGATCAAATAAAAAGGATTAACACTTTTTGTATCACTAGGAGAATAGGTGACATGATGGTGCTTTGCAAATTGAGATACATCACGCTTGAATGACCTAACAAACTCTTTCGAAAGTAAAGAAGAAAACATGGACTTAAGAATATAAAACACCAAATGTCCAAGACAACAATGAAGAAGTCAAATTCGAAAGGACTCATAAGTAGTGCATGATTGAAGGAAAGAGGCAATAATTTCTTTATTGACACTACTCTTGGTTCCCAAGCCTTGGAGAGAATATAACCCTCCATGTTCCTTAAAAGTTCCAATCGTCCTCCCCATAGCAAGATCTTGAAAAACACAACGAGGGAAAGAGTGTTACAGAACAATTTGTGAACAAAAACAAGGCTATTGGAAAGTTTTGGGACATGAAGGAGATCTTTAAGAGTGAGAGATGGCACAAGAGAAATATTGCCACGTCCACATATTGAGAGCACTTTAGGCAACTGAAGAAATAAGGAGGATGCATAAAAAAGAGAAAGAACCACAACTAAGGTGACTAGGATTTAAATGCAGAAGCAAAGTCCCCAAGATCAAGAACTCTGTTACCAACTTGAAATTACTTTAACACTTAAGAGAAGAAAAATGATACAATTCAAATTGATAGTAAACCAATAGAAGAAATTATATACAGATATCAACTACCCTAGAATAATGATCACAAAATCTCTTAGAGGATCCTACGGTATCTTAATTGTCATAATTACAATTATTATGATTGGTAACGTCTCCTTGTAAATCTACAATATCTTTTTATAACTCAACATGTAATGTCTTTGGTTGAGCTTGAGTAAAACCAAGTTTTATAAAGACAACATGCAACAAAATTATCTCAAAGCAAGCAACAAACAAGGTGCAGTACTCTACTTCAGTGCCAAGAATATACACCAACAAATAGAGAATCACCTAGAACATAAACCAATTGATAGTAGATTTTCTTGTGTCCCACTATGGGAGTGAATAACCACTAAGGAAGAATAGGTCATTGTATCAAGAAGATCTCGAATGATGTGATGAAGTGCTCAAAGGTGGAGATTCATAAGTGCCAAATATTGGTATCTTTTGACCCTATTTTCAACTTGTATTTAGACACTCATCGTTATATCATGATATATTTTTAGTAGTTTTTAGTTCAACTTTAAATTATATTTTTTATGATTTTAAGTTTTGTTTTTTTTTTTTTTCAGAAAAAGGAGAAGCTTTTGGTCCAAAAGTAGGAACCCAAGATCCTCGCTTAAGCAGTCTGAGCAAGTGCTACTTACTAAAGCAATTGAAGCCAGTGCTACTCGATCAAGCAAGCGACTGCTACTCACTCAAGTGTTAAGGCGAGGTACTCTTTCTTAAGCAAATCATGAGGGCACTTAAGCAAGAGACACATGGCTTGCACTCTCCACTTTACAACAATGAGGGCTACGTGCACTCTGCCATTATTGCTTTCGCTACTTGACCTAAGGGGACATTTTGAGAGTGGGTCATAAAGAGAAAACCCAAGTTCAAATATTATAAACTTAGGGTTAGACAACCTTGTAAATTATCCTAGGTACCAAGACACACATCATAATATTTGTGTGCTCTGAACTCTTAGTCTTTCGTTATTCTTTTAGTCTTTGTGTCAGTGTGAAGCCATGAGCAACTACGCATCCTTTTATTACAGGTTGATGTAGCTACCCAGCTCATGTCATTTACGGTGTCTGAAAATATTGCTAATACAAGTAGATATTTATACAACTTCTAAAATTATATAACATGTTTAACCACTAGTCTCGAGACGAATGAAAATATTAAGAATTTGTTTAAATTTTCAAAAACCAAGAGAGACACGTACCAAATCATTGAGTTGCGGTTCGACTATTTCTTTCTTTACTTTGCTTGGTACAAGCTCACTGATAAATGAGGCAACACATTGAGCACATGATCATGCGATATTTAATCATAAGAAATAAATTGAGTATAAATTAAAATACCGTTCAACATCAACATCCATGTCAGAATCTGGATCCCATGTCTCATCTCCATTGTCATGATCTTCATCTGCCTGTAAAATTGTAAGCATGTGAATGTGAGTATTTGGAAATGAGCATGAATAGTAGGATGAAATCAAAATTTAGTTAGGATGAGTTTAGGGCGCCTAAGCTTTATCTTATCAGTCACCAATCTCTAGTCAATATGGTGTTAGTGTATACAATCCACTCATATTATTTGGTTGTTCAGTACTTTCCTAGTCTCTGTAGTATGTGATTTCTTTCTCTCAAACTGTAACTCTGTTAGTATAGTTAATATTGAATCACATTACTTCTGAGTCAGTACTGTCATTGGCTTCCTCAAGACCCTTCTTAGAGTCTACACTTTGTATAGAAATCTACTCTACATCTATTTCAGTTGAATAATTCTCTATACTTTTAGTTTATTTTCTTTGTACTCTCCACAATATTCAAAATCTATTGTGTTATCTAGAGCTTGAGATGCTACTTTTATGACTCTCAATACGCTGGAAAATATGAAATTCCAACTTCTCTCTGACCAGATCTTTTTTCCCAGTTTGTGCCACCTAAAAACGATGAGGACCAACTCCATTTCCGTCTCAATTTCATTCACCGTGAATTACAAACTCTATTCCCGCCTGCACTACTAATCATCTATGTGGTCTTTGAAAATCTTTCTTGTCTGGAAACAAGTCAAGTGATTAAAGTACACTGTCTCCACTAATTTGTTATTGGCCCTGGATACCCTTGCAATTTCTCCCTTTTTCAAGAATCCAACTTAACATGCCTAGGAACTTGAAGATCATCTACTAAACTCTAACCCCTAAACTCAACTACCACCTTATGAGTTGCAATCCTAGCTTGCTCCACTCTTAGAGAAATTGGTTGCAAGCACTTGTTTCAACTACGGGATAAGATTCACAAACTTCAATTTGAAAACTAGCGCCAGGCCATTCAACTATGAATTGAGCTTAGGAATATGGAGAAAGGTGATAGATCAATCGAGAATTTATTTTGGTTGATTCGTTGAATTTCAGTGGTGATCCAATCTTAGAACAAGAGTAATATGTGATTATTGAAGATCTTCTCAATTATGAATCTCTTTGCAAGGGAGCAAAATATTAACAGCAGTATTAATGAAGATATGAGCCCAAATAATGAGATATCACAGCATTATGAGACTAATGGGTTTGTTACACAAAGAGGACAGGTGACAGAAGATCCTCAAGTCACGAGTCCACGGAGGAGCCAAAGGAAGCGAGCATCAAATAAGAGAATGGTTGGTTATGCTTGGTAACCAATGAGTGCCTAGTGAATTTCTCTCCCTTATTCTCTCCTCTGACAAATTCTGTTATCTCTCTCTCACTGTCTCCTCATCTGTTCCTTTCTCCTTTTGACGCAAGACATGCTGCTGTGAGCATAATTTCCTCATCAATTGTTTTCACCAGATTCACTAATTTTTCTAAATTCGTAGAAAGAAACCTTGTTGCTGAATTTCCATTAAGGATTGTACTGGTTATTTGAACCTTGAGACACTGTTACATTGTATTTTCCCTTATTTAGTAATCATTCCTAATCGTTCATTATCAATTTTCACCTTCCATTTTGGTGCTTTCATTCTCGACCACACCAGAAACAGGTCCATGGCGAGAACTCAGGCAGTACCCCTAGCACCCATTTTCGTTCTTCGTTTGTGGCTAGACGATCGAACTATGAAGTCCCAAAGTTTAATGGTCATGACACCCTTGGGTGGATTTTTTCCATGGATCAATACTTTGATCTGTGTCGAGTTCCAGAGGAAGAACAATTGAGCATTGCTGCTTTTCATATGCAGGGCATGGCAATACCCTAGTTTCATATGTCCCAGCGTCATACCCCATTCTGTTCCTGGGATCAATTCGAGATTGAATTCGGACCGTCTTTGTATGAATCACCTCGGAAGCTACTATTTAAACTTCATCAAAGTGGATCAATTGCAGATTATTATACTGAGTTCATATCATTAGCAAATCATACTAATATCGAGCCCCATGATGCACTTCGTGACTGTTTTATTAGCGGGCTACATTCGGAGATTAAGCGCGAAGTAAAATCCAGATGCCCTCCGTCTTTAATGAGTGTTGTTAGCTTGGCTCGATTGTTTGAGGATAAATGTAACACCAACACTAAAATCACGATTGGTCCCAGCCAATACCGTCCTCCACAACCCACACTTCGAACCACAGTGCCTCCACGACCTCCATTCACCTCCACACTACCACCCCTGCTTCCTACACCAAACCAACAACCATTAACCACAAAAAACCCAATCAAAAGAATGTCACCAACTGAACAACAGAAACGTCGGGAGCAGGGAATTTGCTTTTGGCATGATGACAAATATTCACCTAACCACAAATGTCCCAATAGACACTTCATGCTTTATCAACTTAAAATTGGGAATGATAGTGATCTCTTACAATCAGAAACCCTTGAACAACAACCCGAGGACAGTGGTGAATTACATCAACTCGATCATGTCTTTTAATGCAATGTATGACACTAGTGGTCCAGCTACCATTCGGGTCAGAGCACAAATAAATGGCATGGACATTCACGCCCTCATTGATGGTGGGAGTTCAGACAGTTTCCTTCAACCCATAATTGCTAAGTTCCTCAATCTAACCATGCAACCAGCTCCGGGGTTTCGCGTAATGGTGGGAAACTTTGAACTAATGACAGCAGACGGATATATTCCTTCAATAAAAGTTACCATGCAAGGTTACACAGTGTAGATTCCTGAGGTGTATGTTGTTAATGTTGCAGGGGGTGATAAGGTTATCGGTACTACATGGCTTAAGCAATTAGGTGCTCACATTGTGGATTATCAGAATTCATTTATTCGATTCTTGCATGAGGGTGCCTTTGTTACTATTTTTGGTGAAAATGCTCGAATGCCGGCCCAAGCTCAATACAATCATATCAAATGTTTAGTGCACATTGATGCTAGAGTAGAGACTTATGTTATACAAGTACAACAAAAGGAGGAAGAGTAACTAAACTCATTCTTACCGCTGGCCAATATGGACCCTACATTAGCGGAGCTTCTGAGAAATTATGCTTCGGTGTTTTCTACACCATCAGGGCTTCCACCACATCGAGACCACAACCATTCCATTCCCTTGGTGCAAGGGGCTGCTCTAGTCAAAGTGAGACCTTATCGGTACCCTCATAGCAAAAAGAAGCAGATTGAATTGATGATAGATCAAATGTTGAAAGAAGGAATCATACAACCAAGTAAGAGTCCATTCTCTTCTCCTATTCTCTTAGTTAGGAAAAAAGATGGAACATGGCGGTTTTGCATTGATTATAGGGCTTTGAATAACATAACGGTGAAGGATAGTTTTCCAATCCCCACGGTGGATGAACTCCTAGATGAATTATATGGTGCTACAATGTTCTTTAAACTTGATCTTTGATCCGGCTATCACCAAATATTGGTGAAACCTGAGGATCGCCACAAGACAGCCTTTAGAACCCACCAAGGGCATTACGAATGGCTTGTAATGCCATTTGGGTTAACTAATGCACCGGCTACTTTTCAATCACTCATGAATGATGTGTTTAAACCTTACTTAAGGAAATTTGTGTTGGCTTTTTTTATGATATACTCATTTACAGTCCTTCATGGTAGTTGCATCTTAAGCACTTAGAAACTGTTTTGCAAGTCCTACAAAAGGAGTCTCTTTATGCCAAATTCTCTAAATGCCTTTTTGGGACCACGGAAATTGATTACTTAAGCCACACTATATCAGGAGGGGGTGTTCACATGGAAAGAGGCAAGATTCAAGTTGTGTTGGATTGGCCATAGCCCATGAATATTAAGCAATTACATGCTTTTTTAGGCCTTACTGGGTACTATCGCAGATTCATCAAGAGTTATGTTTCCCTTACTGCTCCCTTGACTGATTTATTAAAAAAAGAGGCGTTCCAGTAGAATGAAGAGGCCACTTCCGCATTTCTGAATTTAAAGGCTGCAATAACTTTGGAACCAGTGTTGGCCCTGCCCAATTTTGATTTGCCCTTTGAACTAGAAACAGATGCATCCGGGAGTGGTATTGGGGCAGTCTTATCTCAGGGCAAGCATCCTATAGCTTACTTTTCAAAAAATTTATCTCCTACTATGCAAAAGAAGTCTACTTATATCCGAGAGTTTTTTTGCCATAACTGAAGCAATTGCCAAGTTTAGGCATTACTTATTGGGCAACACATTCATAATCCGCACTGATCAGCAAAGTTTGAAGGCTCTAATGGACTAGAAATTACACACTCAATAAATTGTTGGGCTACAACTTTCAAATACAATACAAACCGGTCACGATAATGTCGCTGCCAATGCTCTTGCTTTTTTTTTTTTTTGGAGCTTGGTCTAGCCTAAAATCACATTGGTTGGAGGTGTTGTGATCTAATATTGCCAAGGACACTCAGCTGAGCACAATCTTACGTCAATGCAGCAGTGAAGGTCTCTATCATAACAATTATTCTTGCAGAAATGGCATTCTTTTGTAGAAGGAAAGAGTAGTGATTCCCCAAAACAACAACCTTATTTCCATTATTGCCAAAACATTGGACAGAATTTCATCCAATTTTTATTGGCCACACATGCAAAGCCAGATCAGAGAGCATGTATTGAGTTGTGCGATTTGCCAACAAGCAAAGACCGAGACTAAATTACCTGATGGATTGTTGCATCCTTTGCCAATTCCTGTCCAAGTTTGGGAGGATATTAGCATGGATTTCATAGTTTCCTTGCCTCCAGCCAGAGGCTTCTCTATGATTATGGTAGTTGTTGATCGCCTTACAAAATATGCTCATTTTGTACCTCTGAAACATGACTTTGATAGCAGATATGTAGCAGAAAATTTTGTGCAAAACATTGTAAAACTTCATGGTTTCCCGAAATCTATTGTGTTTGACCGAGACAAAATATTCATTAGCAGGTTTTGGCAACAACTTTTTAAACTCCAGGGTACTAAACTTGCCATGAGCTCTGCTTATTATCCTCTAATGGATGGTCAAAGTGAAATGTTGAACAAAACCCTCGAAATGTACTTACGGTGTTTTTGTTATGATAATCCAAAGAGTTGATTGCGTATATTGCCTTGGGCTGAGTATTGGTACAATAAATCTTGCCATAAAAGCATTCAAATGTCTCCTTTTAAGGCTTTATATGGTAGGGATCCTCCTACAATGGTGCGTTATGAATACTCTTCACAAGATGAGCAAACTCTTCAAGAAATGTTCCTTGCAAGGGATAGGTTATTAGATGACTTAAAGAAGAACATGGCAAGGTCACAGGAGTTTATGAAATTATATGCAGACAAAAACAGAAGACACATGGAGCTTGAAGAAGGTGATCTAGTATTGGTTAAACTCCAGCCCTATAGACAGCATTATGTGGCTCTTAGAAGGCATCAAAAGCTTGGGTTAAGATACTTTGGCCCATTTAGAATCATCAAGAAATTGAGTGATATAGCTTATAAGCTTTAGTTACCAGAGGAGGCAAAAATACATAATGCTTTTCATGTATCTGTCTTAAAAAAAATTCAAGGGTGAGCATCAGGGTCATTATCTACCCTGGCCTCTAAAAACAGTTCCAGAAGGACTAATTATAGACCCATATGCCATCTTGGGAAGCAGAACAGTGTTGCATCAAGGCAAAGAAATGGAACAAATTCTGGTGCAATGGGGGCCAGACCAAGGAGCTACTACAACTTGGGAAACAACTGTTGAGTTTCTCAAAGAGTACCCTTCATTCAACCTTGAGGGCAAGGTTGAGGCTAAAGGGGAGGGTAATGTAAGGGAGCAAAATATTAACAGCAGTACTAACGAAGATATGAGCCTAAATAATGAGATATCACAGCATTATCAGACTAATGGGTTTGTTACACAAAGAGGACAAGTGGTAGAAGATCCTTAAGTCACGGGTCCACAGAGGAGCCAAAGGAAGCGAGCATCAAATAGGAGAATGGTTGGTTATGCTTGGTAACCAATGAGTGCTTGGTGAATTTCTCTCCCTTATTCTCTCCTCTGACAAATTTTGTTATCTCTCTTTCTCTCACTATCTCCTCATCTGTTCCTTTTCCCTGTTGACACAGGACATGCTGTTGTGAGCATAATTTCTTGATCAATTGTTTTCACCGGATTCACTAATTTTTCTAAATTCGTAGAAAAAAACCTTGTTGCTAAATTTCCATTGAGGGTTGTACTGGTTATTTGAACCTCGAGACACTGTTACATTGTCTTTTCCCTTATTCAGGAATCGTTCATTATCAATTTTCACCTTCCACTCTTGTCAATCTGAGCTAAAATTTGTTTGAGGAAATTAAGTCACTGGTAGTCACAAAAACACGTGGTAATGGCTAACGGCAGGTGATGGTAGTTGACAACAGAGGGCGGTGGCCAACAGCAGATGGTTGTGGTTAGTGCATCAGCGACAAAGAGTGACTGAAATAGCAGAGCAGGATCTGAACCCACTTTGATACCAACTTAAATTTGAAGTTTTAAGGGAGAAAACGTTGAGTTTTTCAGTAAGCTGAAACACACACACACATGACAACAGTCAAAAAAGGTACATCATGATGGCAGGAGTGCAGACTGTTGCACCTGCCCAAACAGCCACAGCAGAAAAAGATAGATGGACCCACAAGACACATAATAATATAAAATACATACATTTATTTAACACCATTAAAAGAAATCCTTCAAAAAGAGCTAATTGGGGAAAATGCAGTAAAATCAGTGACAGAAGTTTACCTCTCCAAGATCAGAATCCGGAGGTCTTTCCTGAAATTGGACACTAGGAGCATGCTGCAGCTTGGAAAGATTCTCAAGTAGCTTAGATTGAATTTCTTCAAGTAAATGACGGGAATTCTTGTTTTCCATGTTACTTGGGGCAACATGAAGGGTATAATCTGGACCAAAATATTCATAATACTCATGTTGTGGCATTTTGTCATCAACTTCTATTCCAAGAGCAACTCCTGTCTGCCTTAACATATATCATGAATAATTTAATGTATTTGGATGAATTTCTATACAAAAGAATTAATCAAGTAACATATAACTACTAAAACAAGACAAACAAGTTGAGAAGCGAGAAACAACAACTACAAGTTATATCTCACAGAATACTAAGACACTTCAGGAAATCTTAATTTATATTTTATAGTTCAAGACAAGCAAAATGAAACAATACTCAAGTACTTTGACCCTTCCAACATCATTACTGTTACTGAACAAGTTACTTCATGTGCAGTATTTTTTATAATTAAAATTTAAAGATTGAGAAAATACTGGAATTTATGACAATAATCCCACTTTTGGGTTGTGGCACCCCGCTCAGATGCGATAACCATGCTACCTTTTTAATTGTTTTTTATGATTAATGACCATATAATAAATAAATGGGAGAAATTGTCAATTTAAACAACATTCTACCTCATAGCACCAACATCGAGCAACATTCCGAATGGTGTAGCCACCACCACCTAGTAGCAAGAGGGGCACGTTGAATGATCTCATGTATCTGACACACTCTGCATGTCCCCTAATTGAAAGATTGAAACATCCCAATCGGTCTCCAGATAAAGAATCAGCACCGCACTGGAGAACTACTGCACCAGGCCTGAACACTTCCATTACTTTGCCAATTATTGGTTTGAACAAGAAATGATAACTCTCATCATCAATGCCATCATCAAGTGGAACATTAAGAGAGTAGTATTTTCCTTTTCCATATCCAACATCACGTACATCCCCAGTACCAGGAAAATAGTCTCCGAATTTATGAAAAGAAACAGTCATGACTCTGTCAGTAGTATAGAATGCTTCCTCCACACCATCTCCATGGTGAATATCAATATCCACATATAGAACACGCTGCAACAAATGTAATATAAGCATTTGAAATCAGAAAGAGGCACAAGTTTGTGATATGAGAAATTTGAGAAGTTCAGACTTGTAACATTTTACAAGTTACCCTCAAGATCAAATTTAAATATGTTTAAAATCTTATATTTTAACCCTCAAATTATACTTTACTGCAACCTGTTGAAACCCTTGAAAATCCAGTTATGTTGGAATTATCAGCAATTGAATTGAGACTGACAATGTAAATCTGCCATGCCCAATATAATATCATTGACCAAAAATTCACTACCATAGTATGTAACCTTTTCACATATATTACGTTCTACTCTTTATGACCAGAATTCATAAGACTCGTACACTGTGTTGGGATGAGGAAAGAAGGAAAGAGACATAAAGAAAGAAATGAAGTGAAATTATAAAGGAAGAGATGAAAACAATTCTCTCTGCATGTTTGGATGAGTAGAAGAGTAGAAAGAAGTGTAAAACACATATTCTTCCTCCTTTCTGCCCTTAAAATGTCTCCTAAAGCAAACCCCACACCCAACTATTTCTTTATGGAAAACTCTAGAGAAGATAGAAACATTGAGCTGAAATCCTGTGTTTCTGAGTCAGCATGAGTGCTTCATTTATAATAAGAAAAAAAAAATACAATAAATAGAGGAGATTATAATAAGAAAAATAAATAAATACAATAAATAGAGGAGATATGATATATTCTATAACAAATATATGATAGGGATAAATAAAAACATTCTTAATAATACATATATAATCTAGATATTCTTGATTATATAAGATCAACTCTTTATCTATCCTCTTAGAGACTTGGTGAATATGTTAGACAACTGTTCATTAGAGTTGACAAATCTAGTGGTAATGTCTCAAGACTCCAATTTTTCTCTTATGAAATGACAATCCACCTATGTTTGGTCATCTCATAAAACATAGGATTAGAAGCACTGTGTAAGGCTGCCTAGTTGTTGCATACAAGGTGCATTTGAGAACTTTCTTCAAATTTAAGCTCTTCAAGGAGTTGTATTAGCCATATGTGATCACAAGTGACTAATGTCATCACCTTGTATTATGCTTCTGCACTTGATATTGGCACAACATTTGTTATTACTTTTCCACGATATTAAATTACCTTAAAAAATAACATAGTACCCTGTCACGGATTGTTTATCACTTGGTGATCCTACCCATTCAGCGTCAGAATACCTAACAATTTGAGGATTTCCCTTACCTTTCATAAATGAAGCCTTTTTCAAGAGACTCCATAATATACTTTAGGATTTGTACAACTGCACTCCAATGTGTTGCGGGTGACATCAATGGTATGTCCACATGCTTAGCATGCATGTATCATTCCTATTTCTTTCAAAATGTTGAGAGCATATTTTCTTTGAGATATGACCAAATCAACATTGGATTGTGCTACTTCTATACCAAGATACCAAGTGTCCAAGATCTCTTGAGTTGAACTCTTTAGCAAGATATTGGTTTAGTTGTACAATACCCTCCATGTCACTACTAGTAATAACAATGTCGTTTACATATATAATGGGATATGTATATCCTTGGAGAGAATGACAACAAAATAGAGAATGATCTACATCACTTTGTATCATTCCAAATTGCTGGATGACAATCTGAAAACGCCCAAACCATGCACGAAGTGATTTCTTGAGGCCACATAGGGACTTGCATAGACAGCATATCACCTCTGAATTAATGCTAAGTAGCCATCATGAAAGAAATGAAGGTTAAAATAAAAGACCTCCTTTGAAGTCTAAACTTCATTTTGCAATGCAATCACAAGAGATGCTAAACTACTTCCCTAAATTGACTAGTCCTAGATATTTTTAATATTCAAGCCTTCTTCAAACAATAAGGATACTTCACAACTTAAGTCTTAATTGACTAAAGAAAATTTCCATTTTAATGCCCTTATTTGTGACCACCTCAATTGCGACAAAGTTGTAGATTATAGGATTACAAAAACAACAAAGCAATATACCACTAGGTGAGTTCAACTACATGGATTTCATGTTATTTGGCATGGTTAAAAATCAAAGCTTTTGAAATATTATTTAGCTCAAGATCTACCTTGATAGTATCTTTTTCCAAAGTCTTTGTTCATCTCCTTGTCCTTTTCTTCACAGGACTAGCAATCATGTAATCTTGTACATATCCAACCCACCTCAATCAGGCTTTTGTAATGTTTTCCTCAATTGGTGTTTCATCAATCTTTTCTCTTTTTTTTCATATATAGCAATTTTATATTTTTTTTCATTCTTAATAACACATCCATCTTACCATTCACTATCATATAGTATAGCTAGACATACAACTATGTGATAAAACTCGCCTTTGAGTTTACCAAGTACTTTGCGATGACAAATAACCCCTGGTGCCTTTCTGGTAGACATGCGTACTATTTTAATGGTGTGTCGTTTACAATTATATATGGAGGAATCTTTTCTATTGGAATAAAATTAGAGTGAACAAACTTACTTTTGTTTATATGCATTAAGGAATAAATTCCAGTGTATTTCAGAAATGTTAATCCTGGAATGTAACCAATAATAATAACAATTAACAACACTTCTCAACAGATTAAGCTGTGAAATCCCAAGATCCAAATGGCAGTTCCTGAAGCCATTTTGTTCTTTCTAGAGTACACCTTCTAGATGGCTTGATTACTTGGACTATGATTCAGAAACTGATCCTCCTCCAACCAAACAAAGTCATGGTTCCTATCAACATCTGACATCAGGAGTTTACAACCAAAGCTTCTCAAGATGATATAGAACGTTTAAGGGGCTCATGTCCGACTAAATTTAGTGTTGGAAGAATTCTCTTAGGATCCAAAAGAAAAGAATATCATGTAAAAACTCGAATAGCCTACAAATTTGAGCTATGCCCATCACTATTCAGTAGTGCTAATTCCCTGCAAAAATCCTTAAGAATATATAAAGTGTAAAAAATGCACATGTCCACGAAATCAATATACCTCTAAAGCACAACAATAAACGAAAACCAGAAGGAAATGCATGGTTACACAAACCTCATGTTGTTTAAGAAGTTCTAAGATTGCGAGGACTATATCATTAACATAGCAAAATCCAGAAGCCTCACACTTCTTAGCATGATGCAACCCACCAGCCCAGTTGACAGCAATATCACATTGGTCATGATTTAACTTGACAGCACCCCCAACTGATCCCCCTGCATAAGTTTGACAGAAAGAGTAGAGGCCATCAAAAACAGGACAATCTTCACCAACATTAAAGCGTTTGAGTTGCCTCAGATGATCCTGCTGTGTTTCAGGAGTTATGCTTCGAAGGAATGCAACATAATCATCAGCGTGAAAACGACAAAGGTCCCGATCTCTAGCAGGAAATGGCTTATGGACCTGCATGTGCTGAAGCAATCCATAATGAGCAAGAAGAGCATGTGTCATCCGTATACGATGTGGCTTCATAGGGTGACCTTGACCATAATAGTAATTCCCGACTTCTGGATCATAGAAATAGCAAACCTTTCTCTTAACACCATCAGGTCCAGATGGTAACGAATTGCCGCCGGAATCCATGTGCGCTGTTTCCCGTTATTATCTTCTTGTCAATAGTCAACCATCCCAACAAAATCTCTTGAAGGGGAAAGCGGAGAAAGGACTATTAGAAAAAACAGGAGTAAAACAGCTAACTCAAAAAGTATTGACGTAAACAAAGATAAACGAAGGTTATATATATAACAATGATGGGAAATCAGACAATTAAATTAAAATAAAAAATAAGAATTGGGCTGGGCTACTATAGCCTTTGGTTTACGGTTTCGTAACTCTTTTAGCTGACATACTGTCACTGTGTGCACAAACTGAACACAAACCCTAATAAACTGAGTAAAAAACCTATGGCTTAGTGCATAGAGAAAGAAAATCAGAAACACGACAGAAAATATCACTCAAAATCATAGATTGTCCTATTGTTGAATAAGCGAAAAAATGAATGAACAACATAATTGTAATTGATTCCATAATTCCACCGCAAAAATGGATAGAGATCATGTACCCTACGATTTTAGTCTTACCTCTTCTCTAATGCTGTTTGGCAGAGTTTCTTGGGTCGACAAAAGTATGGACTACCAGCGATGATTCAAGGCAACTCGGCTAGAGCGAAAGCGCCTCACGGCCCGCGCTGCTTGTCCGATGATACCTTAAATTATTCTCTAACAATTGCAGTAAACTAGACTTTCCGGTGCAGGCGTTATATATATAAGAATTTAATAAAAGTATAATCTAATAAAAAGTTCAGTCATATATATATATATATATATATATATTAGTAAGTTAAAAGAATTTAATAAAAGTATAATCTAATAAAAAGTTCAGTCACATAAAAAATACAATTATAAAACTTTTCTATTAACATTTTATCAATAAAAAAATGTAGAAATTATGTTTAAATTATAATTATGCTATTATTAAATTTTTAAATAAATTGTTTTGACAATCAAATAAACCTTAGAATATTTTTATCGGGATATAAACAAACCATAATACATATTTTTACTTTTATGTCTCGTTGAATAAAACTATTTAAGATTTTATAACTTAAATTTATCAAACATGATTATTTTTTTCGCTTGTTTGTTGTTTAGAGACAAAATTAAGTATATACGAAAATTTAAATTCGTAACAGACTTTTAAACTATATGAATCCAAATTTTTTAATATAACATCTTAAATATAAAAATAAGTCCAAAAGATAATATTAGATCTTATATATATATATATATATATATATATCATCAAAATATTTTTAAAATAACTTTATAATATTATTTTATTTAATTATTACTATTACAAAAGACATTTATCTTTATATATTTAATGGGAAAATAAAATTAATAATGGTGGTTGTGTAAAAAAGTAATAGTTTATTTATTTTTAATTTAAAATTGTATCCTTTAACATTTTAACTTTTGAAACTTGGAGTTTATGTTCATAATTTATGGATTAAGGTTTGGTGTTACGGATTCGTTTTTAGGGTTGAGAGTTATAATGTATAGTTTAGGATTTATGATTATGATTAGGGTTGGAGGATTAGAGTCTAAGGGTTATGATTTAGGATTTAGGGGGTAAGGTTATGCATTATTAATTAAAATGTATGATTTATGGTTCAAAGTTTAGACTTTATAGTTTAGAGGTTTGTCTTCAAGGTTTGCGTTTCACAAATGTTTAGTTTTTGGAGTTTAAGGATATTGGATCTATGTCATTCAGGATTCAGGGTTTGAGGCAAAAATTTGGTATTTAGTATCATGATCCAAGGTTTTAGGTTTCGGGTTTGATGTTTTGGATTTAGTGTTCATGATTTAGTATTGGGTTTAAGATTTAAGTTTCATGTTTAAGGTTTAGAATTTAAAATTTATGTTTTAGGGTTTAGGATGTGATGTTTCAAGTTCCTAATTCAAGGTTATATATAAGGGTTCATGATTTAGAGTTTAAGATTTGGGATTTGGAGTTCACAATTTGTGGTTTCATGTTTATATTTAGTAATTAAAGATTTAGAGTTTGGGGTATAAGGTTTAGGATTGATGGTTTAGGATTTAGGA
>Ga0099825_1000125_pt1 | contig 58058 bp, 26 predicted proteins | sample SiratroredBW_FD_76838 | JGI IMG/M metagenome (GOLD analysis project Ga0099825, IMG submission 76838) | Root nodule microbial communities of legume samples collected from California, USA - Siratro red BW | ecosystem: Host-associated > Plants > Roots > Nodule | place: USA: California | collected...
CTTAAATATTTTTTTTTTTTTTTTTTGTTTTATCAGCAATGCAAGTCGTATATCGTGGTTCACATTTAGTTTTTATTTCTTTATGATTCAGCTTACTATAATATTTTAGGTCAATGTTAGTTTATTCTATGAAACTATATATTTGAGATAAAAAAAAAAAGTAAATATTTGAAGTTTATTAGGATTTCATTAGTTGCCAAACTTGATCATTTTGTTTTGCAACAATATATTATTATGACACTTATAAAATTTAGAAAGCTTTTTTTTTTTTTTTCTCGAGCAGATGCACCAGGAGATACCTGCTTGGATGAAAGTGCTTTTTTGTTAGCAAATGAGGAAAGAAACGCATTGATAAGAAAAGAAGAGAAAACACGTTTGCAAGTAGCTTATACATAAAAGTATAATCGATTATATAGAATGACAATGTTACTAAATTAAATTCCTCTATTATTTGTTTTAATGTATTTTTATGTGATTTGTATAAACTTTTTTTTATTTAAGACATTACTATGATATTTTTGATGATGGATGGGTGGGGTCTGCAATGCACGTGCACCTAGGTGCAATAGTGAGTCATGCAATGATGTAGTCATAGCTACACTGTTTCAGATGGAAACACTGGGACCCCTTTCACCTATAAAGGAAAAGGCGTTTCAAACTTTCACCACTCACCACTTTCACCAAAATATGAAAAAAAAAAAGAGTAAAAATACACCCTTCATTTAACAAATATTATTTTACTAATCAATTTTATTGAACGGATAAACATCATATTTTGTAAATTATAACCTTGTTGTGGGTTTCATTTCTTTAAACCATCCTAGTTGTGTTTTTCTTAATATATATATATATATATAACTTCGTGTTCAGTTTTAATTTGACAAACTATAATGATATCAAATTATTTATAAATAATATTTCACATTAATCTATTAAAGCATTTATTTATAACAAAACTCTGACATGGTTATAGACTTTTAAAATGAATTATACATGAATGTAATGAAACAAAAAATTAATCATAGTGCTTAAGCATTTTTTCTTTAAGTTATTGAGACATATTCGGAATCAAACTAGTAAAATAATTAAAAACAGCTTAAATGTAATTACTATTGATATAAAATATTTGACGTTTCAAACTCCAATACGTAAGTTGATAATTATACACAATTTTGTTGTATGATTTTAAGTTTGAATTGTAATTTATATGTTTAATGTATTATAAGTGATTTCTTTATTCTTATTTTTACTTTATATAGGTGGGTAATTCATTTGAAAATATTTTAATCTTACTTAAAATAGTAGAGTTTTATTTTAATAGATTAAAAATATTTTTAATAAATGTTTTTAATTCATGTTCTTAATACTAAATTTGCAAGGAAGAATGGTATAATAAATTAAATTAAGCATTTTAAAGTTTTATTATTATAATTTTTAATCAATTAAAATCACTTAAAATTTAAATATTAGTTGGATATGGTAGGAATAAATTATCAATTTTTCTTATATTTTTTTACTCTTTTGGTGTATAATGACGTGGTTATAACTTGTCAAAGTCTTAATACATCAGTAGATTTAAACTTTTGAGAATTCAAGTGTTGTGGTTCTATGTTGTTCATGGAGATACAAGTCGACTCTAAAAGGAAGTTTAAAGAGAGGTTGAGACTTTTTTTTTTTTTTGTAAATAAGCAATTATATAAAAAATAGAAACAATACAATAATTTATATTGATTCACTTATAATTTTTTTGGTTACATCTAGTTTTTCTTTACGAAAAATCTCAAAGGGATCTGCTAATCAAAACTTAGTTACAAACACGAGCATACAAACCACTTTTTATATCTCTTCTTAGTCTCTCTTTGAAACTATAAACTTGAGGTTTCTTTTAGTTATCATTCTTGGAAAAATGATAATAAAGATAATTTTCTCTATAACAAAAACTCTCACAAGTGAGTAATTTCATAGAATTAAGAATACAAATGTTTTATACTTCTTACAAAGAATAATTCAAACTCAAGTCTATAATACTATATTACTTTATATGTTTCATCAATAAACTTTTAGTTCTTTGATTAATGTATAAGCTTCAAAAATATGATTGTTGCTTGGTGTAATATTCAAAGATGAAATCTCTATATGCTTGATAACGTAATCACAGATCTTTCATGTTGATATAAGTTGACAATTTCTTAGACTTTTGCCTAGCACTAAGAATGGAAGGTTGCACTTCCTTTTACATGTTACATATTATAAACAAGGAAATACTACACAAATATATGCAAGATGGTGTGCAATTAAATTACTTAAACTTCGTGTTTGCTTAGAATAATTTGTTTCCAAACATGAATAATTTTAGAATATTAGTCAAATTGTTAGTTTCTTATATGCAAAATAGCTAGTTAGATGATAAACATGCATGTTAATCATATATTATTGCTAACATGTGGTGTTCAATGACAAGTACACTAGTCGCACATGTAGCAAGTGATAAATATATTATTCTTTTCCAAAAAACTTGTGCAATACACGTCAATAAATGCAATTGATAACTAATTTAGACTACAAACTATTTCCATTGTTTAAATTGATAAATGAGAAAATAAAACCGTGTAAAAACATTTCAATTATTTTTTGGTATTTTTGTCAAGCACTTCAAATGTGGAAAAAAATAGAAATGATATGGAATGTTATTGTTAAGGTTAGACTTCACCAAACCTTCCTCTCATGTATGTAATCACTCACCTTCTTTCCAAACTAATGTTAATGTCAACCTAATAGAATACTCAAACCCTAATTCCTTAGGAAAATGAGCCTAAGCTTACCTATTAAGAGTTAATTCCTTAAGCAATCAATAAACAAACGCGACTTGCTTTACCAACAATGGTTTAAGATAACAAATGAATCATGTTCTATTCCTAAAGATAACCTTCCATTAGGTATTTTGATTAGTTCTATATTACAAAAGATATTTTCCAATACCCCAAGAATCAAATATCATGAGATGGGTGATCAAACCACAACAATCATTAAGCACAGAAACAAAATACTAACATTGAATGAAAAGTCATTTATATGAAAATCAATATTGATTACATGAGAGTTCAACTTATTACATCTAACCCCAACAAGATGGATTTAAATCTTCATTGTCATGAAGAGTCCAAAACAAAAGGATGAAACAATGGAAAAAGATGAGTATGAAGAGAAGAGAAGAGAACCCCTTAGAACCTTAGAGTTGTTGTTCCAAGTCTACATTTTTATTTTCCAAGACCCCGACTCTAGACGAAGTGTCTAACCTTAATGTAGAGACCTCCTTAAAAACATAAAACAGTGTCAGATCATCGACATTCACGCTCGGTATAATTCACCTAGCATTGGGTGCAATTAAGTCTAGTGGCTCTAAACCCAATTGGCGTTTGATATAACATCCAAAAAATTGTGGTATTATAATATAGTGTATTTAAATATAAATTATAGATTTAATTATCATCCAATACCACCAAGTTGCATCGTTTGATAGGTTTATCATGATTCTTTGATATATAAAACCTCTAATTAGCTAGTCAGGAGAAGACAAATTTTAATATTAGATGAAAAATAATATGGAATTAAACAATAAGTCTATATATTAAATAGAACACTATTGAGGTATTAAACAATAGTCATTGTCAAGATTAAAATCAATTAAGGATGGATTATTAGATTAATTAAGGTACAAATTAAAAAAAATAATTGATAATCAAAATTTGTTGAGTAGACGATAAAAAAATAATGGTTAATATTTGATACTCTTGTGAGCAGTTAGACTCTATGAAATTGAATGTATGACTATATAACTAGATGATTCAATTAAGTTATCAGATGAAGCAGAGAATATATATTAGATTAGATTATAAGATAAACACTGTTTGGAATTACATTAGATGAATAAGAGAGAGAAATTATTAAGTGAAATCCTATCAATGAAATAAATATTGGAGGATCTTTGTGCTTACTTTATTGATGGTTTAGGTAAAAAATCATTAATCTTTACATCAAATTATACAATCTGGAGTAGAGCATTGGATGGATAAAGTTACTACTACATGTAGGTTGTTAGATGAATCAATACAAATAAGTTTTCCTTATTATAAAGGATATTGAAACTTTTAAAATTAGAAGAGATTAGTAATTGAACTTAGGATACCAATTTATGAAATTTTTACTAGATGGAACATATCTGAAGGATTATCTTTTAGGAAAATAGATAAGTATCAATATGAATCTTCTCATATTTAATGTTATAGATAAGACATAATATGTGAATCCATTATATTTAATGTTATAGATAAGACATAATATGTGAATCTATTTTTTATTATTTACCATTGACAACTTCATCTTCATGATAAACTCAAGAAAGAATTGTCACTTGACTCTTAAAAATCAAGATAAGATTCTAAAAAAAAATTGATCACTCTAAAAAAAAAAATTCAAGAATTTCTCTAAATCTCTTACATCATTTAAAGTATATAAATAAACGAGGAAATAAATATATATAACAACTCAAGAATAAGTATGGTCAATAATTACAAAACAAAGAGACAGAAACATAAAATTTAAAATTCAAATCCTAGATCTAGATCAATATTTAAGGTTGTTTCACAATTTTCATATTTTAGTCACACTTTCCTTCCATTCACAATTGTCATGTATAGTCTTAGACCTTAATTTAAACTTGCTTTGACCAAGATTTACTTAGACTCTAAGTTAGATTGGTTGATTTCAAAATATTTCTCATTTCCTTGTCTTGCAATATTCACACCTTTAGTTTTATTGGACTTAGTTTGTCTAAATACAAAAATTAGTATATAAATAAAAAATACAATAAAAGTTTTTTTTAATCTAAAAATTTACAGGTAAGTGAGTTATTTTTCACAAATATATATTTATTTATTTAAAATTAATAAATATTCTCCCTTGCACTCATAAGAATTAGGAGGAGTTTTATGTCATAATCAAGTTAAATAATGTTTTTCAAACATCCACTTTGTTTTTAGTTAAGCATTGTTTTAATACAAATAAAACTATTTGATTATTGTCAGATAATGAATGTTGTCATTAAACATCAAGTAATAAAACATAGCTTATGAAAATTTTAACTAATTTTTTATCAAACTTAGATTCAGGATAAAAATTTCCAAGTTACCATATTTTTAAATCAATTTCATTAGCCTCGGTTTCTTTTTGGTGATTTATTGTACACAAAGGATCGATAATGAGGAGACCGCTATTGGTTTGGTATAGCAGACTTGTGAAGAGAGCGTTACATCGTGGTAAGAATGTTCTCCCTCTTTCTTGAAGAAAAAAAAAAAATGAAACTAGGGTATAGTTATCTAAATGACCGCTTATACTAGGTTAGTAAATGTTTTTAACATTTTGTATAGTTAAAAACATTTTTATAGTTCATTATTAGAGCACCTTATAATTTATTATCGGATATAGTCAGTTATGAGATTTTTTTTTTTAATTTCAATAATATAATAGTAATTGATAAATACAATAATAATTAAAACAATTTTTTTATTTTTCAACTAAATAATTTATTATTTTACTTAATTTTATCTCTTTTCTACATATTTTATCTTGTTATTCCATTCTTACTATTTATTTTTCTATATTAAACTGAGCATTAAAGTCCTCTAAACTTATTATAAAAACAAATGAAATGGTATTATTTTACTAGTTTAATTAAGTTTTAAGTTATTGATAAATTTGAACATTTTCAATTGAAATTATATTAACTTTTATTTAGTAAAAAACTCTATGTTTTTTAATTGAATATTTGCTATTTAATTTTTCTGTTAATTAGATATTGTCCCATCATCTTGATTAGTTGTCTTCACATATTATCTTATATTAATATCAAATAACGTAGTTTTATGGTTAAGATAACATGTTATTTCTACTGTTGAATGAATGTAAATGAAAATGAAAAACAAAATAAAACTTAAACATAAATACAATTTTAGGTGACTACGAAACAAGCATGAGGAGGAATAAAAGAAAGCGTGGAGTTGGATATGTGCGTGACAATACGAAGCCTATTCGTAAGAAATTCAATGATAGATAACTTTCATTGTTTTGGTTCAAATTGACAAAGAATAAGTTGTTTGGATGGAATTTAAAAGGAAGTGAAAACAAAAACATGTTGGATGAGGGTAAACGAAACAAAAACCTAGATACGATGTTAGGAGCATGGTAGTTAGAATCGCAATCCACCTCGTAAGATCGTACTAGTCTACAATCTTCTTCCCCTTCTTCAATCTCCAATCACCTAAAAGTTGTGATTCTAGTGGATTGCGTTGGATCGGCTATGTAAATCACAAATCACGAGAGAACGTCGAGTCTTATGATGAGACACATCTCTCATTGCGGCACGACTCCTCATAGTGATGGCGCTCATGACGTCTCTCGTGGTTGTGCCACTCACAGCAGCTCCTCTCTCAATCGCATCACTCACAATGACGCCTCTCCTGGCGGCACCTTTGGCAATCTCGTTGTTCCTCACAGTGACAATCACACTTGCTTCTATTCTTGACGATGAAGGGGACACAAGTTATACTATAACAATTTTAGGGTTTTATTATGTTGGGATGGGATTTGTAACCCAAAAGCCTAATAAGACCAATTGGTAATATCCAAACCAAAACCCCAATATCCCCTTGTCTTGGTATCCAATGAGTCACGAATCATGACCACCATCGGGTGTGACTAACTACCAATAAGCGTGATTGACCACAATCGAGTGTGATTGACCACCTTCGAGTGTCACTCCCTCTTTTTCATGTGAAAAAACCATTACTAAGAAATGACATCATGATGTTCCACTATTCCCTCCACTTTTACGTCAACTATTTAATCTCCACGACACCATACTTTTTTGTACTGCCAATATGCACTCTCACTGCACCCAATATTCATTTCCCACCACACCTAATCTGCACTGCGCAATCCCGCCGCACCCAATTTGCACTCAAAATCATGAAAAATGACTTCAAATCCAACTTCAAACTCCTCTACACCTGTGACTCCCAAAAATGCTCCAGGAAATATGAGTGATATTTCTTGGAAGCATTGTATCTCTTGCTGGGGATACTAGGAAACTTCGATGCAAATACTATCGAAAGGTAATAATAGGGAGAGTTTATCGGTTGAAGCATCACTTGGTTGGTACTCAAAAGGATGTTGGACCATACAAGGATGTTCTTGATGAAGTAAAGAAGAAAATGTGGAAAATTGTTGTTGGTTTGCAACAAAAATTAAACAAGAAATCAAGATTTAATATGGAAGGGGAAATGATAGAAGTTGGTGGTGAGAAAAGAAAAAACAGTGAAACATCCTTGGGAAACATGTTTAAGAGAGTATTTAGTAAACAAGCTACCATCAACATGTTTAAGAAAGGTTGGAGAGAGTAAAACTGTACAACCATTGTCAAGTTTTTCTATAACAATGGTATACCTTTCAATGTGGCAAAGAGTGAAGAATTCATTGTTAAGTTTTGATTTGGTTTCAATACATGGCCTTGGATTTAAACCTCCATCCTATAATGAGATTAGAGTCAAATATGTGAAGGAGGAAGTTGCAAATACATCACTTGCTTTACAAACACATAGGGATGAATGGAAGAAACATAATGTACAATAATGACTAATACTTGGAATGATAAGAAAAGAAGGATAATAATAAACTTCTTGGTGAACAACCCAAAGGGAGCTATGTTTCTAAAATCCATAGATGCATTTTCTATATCTAAAATAGTTGAGAAATTTTTTGAGATGATAGATAACATTGTTGAAAAGGTGAGAGAAGACAATGTCGTTCAAGTTTTGACTGATAATGCAACAAACTACAAAGTTGTTGGTCAAATGTTGATGAAAAAGATGAAAAGGCTATTTTGGACACCTTATGTTGCACATTGTGTTGACTTAATGTTGGAGGATTATGAGAAGAATATCCTAATTCACGAGGAGACAATTTCAAAAGGTAAAAGAATTATTACCTTTATTTATTCAAGAACTTATCTAATTTCTCTACCACAACACTTCACAAAAGGAAGATATTTGGTGAGATTGGTTATTACTCGCTTTGCTATATCTTACTTGACATGCTGCAAGCTATTTTCTTAACCCTCAAATGCATTATCATTCCAGATTTAAAGTGGATTTGGAAGTGAAATGAGGTCTAATTGACTATAGAACAACGATGGTGGAAGATGAGGATGAACAAACTCTCATTGATGTTCAAATTAATGATTTCAAAAAAACAAGCAAAATGTTTTGGTTCTTCTTTGGCTACTAGATCAATTAATCTAAATACTCTAGCATATTGGTGGGAATCTTATGGCGATGATTATCCTGAACTCCATAAATTTACCATTCATATATTGAGCTTCACATGTAGCTCATTCGGATGTGAGCGTAATAGGAGTTCCTTTGAGATGGTAAGTTAATGTTAAAATATATCTCTAGAATAAAATTACTAGTCTACTAGTCCATTTCTTGGTCATCATATTTGTTTTTACATTCGTTTAGGTCCACACAAAGAAGTAGGCCAAAGTAAAACACAATGAATAATGTTGTTTATGTCATGGTTAATTTAAAATTAGCTGAGAAGAAGCAAACAAGAAAACTAACTCAAATTAGTATTGATGATTATTCATCCGATAAAGAGTGGATTATGGAAGATGAGTATGAGCATAATGAAGCATTAAATTTGGATGTAAACTTGGTTTTAGTCGAAGTCGAGGAGGATGAAACTTTACATAGTCAAGATTTACACATGATTGATTTGAATGAGAAAAGAGATGAAAATGATGGAGTTGAAATAAGTATAGTCAAGATAAGAGTCAAACTAACATTTTTAAGTATAGTCAAATATAATTTGAGTACTAAATAGATTGAGACAATTTAATAAAATTTCAATTGAAAGTAACAAATTTATTATTAACTCAAAATTTAATTAAGCTTATTTAATTTAACAAATTTGTTACTTTTTTAGAAAAATAATTTTATAATATATAAATAAAAAATAGAATTCATAACAAAATTATATATTTATGAACAATTACAAACTCAACAAAGTAATGTGAGAATTGTTAAAGTGAACCACTTATATTATACTATTATTTAAGGTACCCCTCACAGCTGGACCATACATGACTAGCTTTACTATTTTCTTACAAACTGCATCTCTCTCTATATATAGTTAATCCTAGATGTGAATTTCAGCTAAGTTTTAAAAGTAATATAAAATGAATCAGTTCAAATTAAATGGAGCTCTGTGCACAGGGCTCTGATAGAAAACTTGCAATGTGTGGAATTATACTCCAATTTCGATGATTAAGATTTTGTGATTCTAAAATGATGTTTGGAATAATCTCAGTACAGTATTAGGGAAACAAATTTTATATAAACCGGGTGTCAGTTGTTTTGCTTGGTGGGTTCTGCATGTCAGCTCTGATATGCAAAGCAAATTTGGTGAAAAATTAAAATCAAAAGTTCCTATAAAAACGGGAGTGAAATAGACATCTCACACCCCTTGTACTTCGTGACACAGCAATGATGGGAAAAACTAAAAAGCCCTCACCTTGGCTTGTTAGTTAAGGAGGGCATTTTGGGAATTTTCGGAGAGTGAGAATTCAGTACAGTGTGAGAACAGCTTTTGCTTTTAAAAGTAGGCTGCTTTTGGCTTGTTTATTAGAGGAACTGTCTGATGAATGTGATTATTTGGAGACAAAATGAGTGATTGAGAATCAATAAAGCGTAGCCAACTAAGATTAGCATGACCTAAGAAAATAGAAAGTAACAGTGAGAGAAAATGGGAGACATAATTGACACAACAAAGATCTCACAGGGAGGAGCCATTGCATCACCAATCTCAACCACAATCCCTTGGGATTCTAACTTTTTCTCATAATAATTGAATAAAACGAAAGAGAGTGGAGTTCGGTACTTAAAAGATAATGAATAGCATACCACAGGGGCAGGGAATGTTTTTGGATTCTAATTTTCCTACAGGACACTGAGAGAGCTTATAAGTTTCTCTCTCGCTCTCTCTCTCATAGTTGATGGCAGCTAAACTCATTGACCCACTTTGTTAATTTTTCTGATTAAGGTCCATTGAGCCAAACTTTCACAGTGCTTAACAGATAATACTTCACTTGCTCTCACTTTTTTCTTTTCTTTTAGTATTATATTTGGAGGAATAGAATAATACTTTACACTCCTTCTCTTTAGACCAATGCATGATTGATGGAATTTTCTTTTTCAATCATCTTTTACATTTATCTAGAAAGAGGCTAATGGAGGGATGCCTCATGGATTTTTATTATATATTCTTTCCTTTCTTTCTCTTTTGAACCATCAGCAGGCATGCTGGTTCTCTTTAAGTCTTTTTACCATTGGCTCTGATTCAAGTCTGACACAAGGGTGGGAGTGAGTGCAATTCTGGCTTCAAAGCAGGTGGGAATGGTACTGTTGGACTTGGTTGAGGTTCCTCTTCTGATGTAAAACATGACATGTAACAAAAACAAACCAAGTTGGACTTGGTGGTGTTAGATGAATCATTCAAAACCTGCTCCTTTACTTGCCTCCTCCTTAAGATAGAACTTCATCCAGTTTTGTTTTGTGGTAATAACTAATACAAGTTTCTGGTGATCCTTCAACCCAATGGAGAGAAGAGGGGATTTAGTTCTCTTTTGTTTAGCTTTGTTCTTCCTGTCCACTTCAGTGGTTGGTCTGCTTTCTCCCAAAGGTGTCAACTATGAAGGTGATTCACTAGGAGCACTTCCCTTACTTCTTAGAGATCATAAGTGTAAGGTCACTCTCAAGTGCTAATAAATTCCTGTCTTACATGCAGTTCAAGCTTTGATGAGCATTAAGAACTCTCTGTTTGATCCTCATTCTGTCTTGGGTAACTGGGATGCTGATGCTGTAGATCCTTGCAACTGGGCTATGGTCACATGTTCTTCTGATCATTTTGTCACTGCCCTGTAGGTCAAACTGGAAAAAACCAAACCATAACAAGAAATATTCAATTTCACTGTTCTTCTGCTTCTTAAGATTCTACTTATTTCATCCGTTTCTTTTTTCAGTGGGATTCCAAGCCAAAATATATCTGGCCGTCTCTCACCAAGCATAGGCAGTTTAACAAACCTCCTCACAGTGTGAGTGACATGCTATTTGTAGTAAAAGAAAGAATTGGGGGAAGTTTGTGTCAAGAATATTATCTCACTATGCATTTTGCAGGCTTCTGCAGGACAATAATATTACAGGACCAATCCCCTCTGAGATTGGAAAGCTCCAAAAGCTTCAAACTCTTGATCTTTCTGACAATTCCTTCACTGGTGAACTTCCAGATTCTCTCTCCCAAATGAAGGGTCTCCATTACTTGTAAGTTCATGAACATAATGCTATGCATTCCTTTATATGCTTTCAGAAAAAGGTGTAAAGAATTTGAAGATAGAAATTTGAATTTTTATCAGGCGGCTAAACAATAACAGTCTCACTGGACCAATTCCTTCCTCTTTAGCAAACATGACTCAACTTGCTTTTCTGTAAGTCTCTTTTTCCTCTATCATCGATCTTTTTTTCCTCCTTAGTTAAGTTGATTTATGGTTAATTATTTTCTCTTATTGACTTTTTCTTAGAGATATCTCTTATAATAACTTGAGTGAACCTGTACCAAGAATAAATGCAAAAACATTCAAGTAAGGTGTTTGGTCTTAAGTTTTATTTTTTAAATTTTAATCATTCAAAATTTTCTCTGTTTTCCTCACGTTTAGTTAAAAAAATATATTAGTTAATTGTATGTTTTTCCTTCTTCTGAAACAGTATCGTAGGCAATCCTCAGATATGTGCCACTGGAGTCGAGCAGAACTGCTTCAGAACAACGCCAATTCCTTCGGCTCCGAATAATTCTCAGGGTAATCCTAGTTCTTTCATGTTTGAGATTTGTTTATGCTTTTTCACCCTCATGATGTTGCATCTAAAGTTTTTCTTCTTATCTGTCATAAAGTGGACTTAGTCTAAAACTTAGTCCAGAAGTACTGTTTTGGGGTGCATAATTATTTCACAAAACTGTTCAAAACTATCAAGTTCTAAGTTGTCTTAACATGTTTATAATCATTGCTTCCATCATTCTCCACCCCTGTATTTACTTTTTTTCTTTTTTCATGTGACTTTCTCAAACCCTAACACAACTTTCTCAAATGCTTTTCAAGATTCACAATCTACCAAAACACCAACGAGTCACAAAGTAGCCCTGGCGTTTGCTTCAAGCTTAAGCTGCATATGCTTACTAATTCTGGGACTAGGCTTCCTCATCTGGTGGAGACAAAGACATAACAAGCAAATATTCTTTGATGTTAATGGTTAGTGGATCTTGAACAGAAGCATTCATAGGCCAACTTGCTAGGCTTATCATTGATTTACTCTTAGTTAACTCAACTCTTCTTTTTCAGAACAACACCGTGAAGAGGTTTTCCTTGGAAACCTCAAGAAGTTCCACTTCAGAGAACTTCAGCTTGCTACAAACAACTTCAGCAGCAAGAACTTGATTGGCAAAGGTGGTTTTGGAAATGTCTACAAAGGGTATCTCCAAGATGGTACAGTTATAGCAGTAAAAAGGCTCAAAGATGGTAACGCCATTGGAGGTGAAATCCAATTCCAGACTGAAGTTGAGATGATCAGCTTAGCCGTCCATCGGAATCTTCTTCGACTATATGGATTCTGCATGACAACTACAGAGAGGCTCTTGGTTTATCCGTACATGTCAAATGGAAGTGTCGCTTCCCGTCTGAAAGGTATGGCAATTTTATAATGCCAGATTACAGTCACAGTATACGTAGTTTTTCACACAATTTGGTTCTACAAAATGGTAGCTTGTGTTACTTTAGTATTTGAAAGTCCATGTTTATGCAAATTGATTCTCCATAGTGCTAGCTAGCTAACAAGTTAGTCGAGCTGAGTTGTTAACTTTGTATACAATTTTATATCTCAAGGGACTAATTAGTACAAACAAAAACTTTTAGTATACCCAATTGCATATTAACTTGGATAAGATACACTAGTCCCATATTCTATTGGTTTCACTTTGATCTCCTATATTTAAGAAGTTTCACCTAGTATTTTCAAGTAGCTTTGCTAAACCAAAATGGTCATTCTGTTAGTTTTTTGTACTAACAGTTTTAATTTTTGCTGAGGTGACAAACATGTATGTCTCACAATTTTCTACTATGGTATATTGATGTGAAGACCAACTTGGTCGGTCCTACATAGATGTTTTGAGGATCCAATATTTAAACCTTTTAAATTTAGAGACCAAATTGAAATGAAATCAAAAGAAAATTACATGAGGGGCCAAATGCTTATTTTATTCCATTAACTTGTATATGTATCTAGTATTCTTGGGTCTGCTGTCATACCGATGAAACTTCAGTGCAAATCTGAACTTATCTGTGCTCTTTACTCATGGGACCGAAGTAAAAGAATTGTTATTAGTTTCCCAACATATCATTTGTTTTATCAAGTGGGAGTATTCATTACCTTCATATGAAACAGCCAAACCAGCTTTGGACTGGCCTACGAGGAAGAGAATAGCTTTAGGAGCTGGAAGAGGCTTGCTGTATTTGCATGAACAGTGTGATCCAAAGATTATTCACAGGGATGTGAAAGCAGCAAACATCTTACTTGATGATTATTGTGAGGCTGTGGTGGGAGACTTTGGGCTGGCAAAGCTGTTAGATCACAGAGATTCACATGTGACAACAGCAGTGAGAGGCACCGTGGGACACATAGCCCCTGAGTATCTCTCAACAGGTCAATCTTCTGAGAAAACAGATGTGTTTGGGTTTGGAATTCTTCTTCTTGAACTAATATCTGGCCAAAGGGCTCTTGAGTTTGGGAAAGCAGCAAACCAGAAAGGAGCCATGCTAGACTGGGTGAGCCAACCAGAATTAATTTCTTTTTCATTTAATTATTCATGGTTTAATATGTTAGTCAGTCCTCAAATAAAGTGAATTTTGACATTATTTCTTACAAATTTCTATTACTATTGTAATCATTTAAAATAATTATATTTATGAGGACTGCAACTAACCAAAATGCTTTTGAAGTGTACATGCCTAGATACATAGCACATTATATAGTAACCATTTAAACTATGAGGACTAAAACTAACCAAAAAGTTTTTGCAGTAATAAAATTTGTCATGATTACATGCCTTTTGTTGCCTATTTCTTTACTTAACTAATGAAAATATTCACGGATAAACTAGTCAAAGTAATTTATTGTCCTAAATGTATTCGCCATCACTATACTTGCAGGTGAAGAAAATCCATCAAGAGAAGAAAATTGACTTGTTGGTTGACAAGGACCTGAAAAACAACTATGATAGGATTGAGCTTGATGAAATTGTGCAAGTGGCTCTTTTATGTACTCAGTACCTTCCAAGTCACAGACCCAAGATGTCTGAAGTGGTTAGGATGCTTGAAGGAGATGGTCTTGCAGAGAAATGGGAAGCCTCACAGAGAGCTGAATCAACAAGAAGTAGAGGAAATGAACTCTCCTCTTCAGAGCGCTACTCTGATCTCACTGATGATTCTTCATTACTTGCACAAGCAATGGAACTTTCTGGGCCAAGATGATATACTAAGCCACTTTGTGTGATATTTAAGTTGGTGGAGAGCGAAAGAAAGTTAAATTTTCTTCAAATGCAAGTTCCTTAGTTGCAGTGAACTTGGTGTGACATTAGCATCATAGTAGCATCTCCAGGAGTGATGCTAGTTTCTGACTGTACAGAATCTGATTGGAGACATTGACTTATAGATTGAGTGTTATGTATTTGTCTTAAGTGATGGACCGAAGATTTTGTGGGAAATGTCCTTCTGGCTCCTTCAACTTGTTAGAAGAATAACGTTCATATAAATATATTGTACTTAAACTGTCAATAATAGTATTTTGGGATTTGAGAATTTTCACCTGTGTATATTAATCTACAGTTTTCACCCATGACTCATTGCTTAATTTGCTTCTGTTTTCTGCTATACTTTCTAACAGACTTTTGGTGCACGGTAAGACTTAATGACCATTGTGTAACTTACACGAGAAAGAAGGTAACCCTGAGAAGTTCAATTTCGTAGGACTTTTACCTTGCTACAAAAACTTCTGCGGCACACACTTGATTGGAAAAGGTGCTGATTTTGCTACCAAGGTGCTGATTAATGTTATTGGAATTATTGTTGTAAATTTTTCAGAATACCACATACAACTTTGGATGAAGATTTTTGAAGGCTTAGAATTGTAGAGGTAATAAATTGACACTTAGTTAAATATTGTTGAAAACAGTCTCAGCTCACCTCTGTATAAAGGGGATTTGTGAAGGTTTGTAGCAATCTAATCCAAGTCCAAGATAGGAGAGCAATGATATCATTGTCATTAGAGAGATAGGAATTCTAGAAATTGCAGTGGTAATTTTGAGAAAATCCAAGAATAAGCTATAGGAATTTCCAAGAAAGAAAAGAACTCAAATTTCTTATTGAATTCAGGGAAAGTTTCTATATAACAACTAATAAGCGTTCTATTATCTCTTAAATAAACTATTTATAGAAGAATACCAGGTAATGATAATAGTTATAACTGTCTATCAGAAATTATTTCTATCATTACCATCTCCTTTAATTTCATTCTTGACCTCAAAAATGAAAAGATGAAAACTTTGTGCAAAAATCATGAGAAAATTTCCATGTAGCATTCTCCAAAATTTGATGCTTCCATTTTACCATAACCTTAGCTATGACCTGACGTCTTCTTGTAATAGTCATGCGATCACATAAGCCTCTAGTTTCTTGCAGCAGTAACTTTTGTAGATTGATTATGCACATAAGGAGAAGTGCAGCCTTGTCCAACATATTTTTTTAGTATTTCCTAGCAGAAGCCGTTTATAAACTACTATTCCCACTTAGTTGACTATTGGAAAGGCCCAAAATATTTTGAACTCAACTTCTCTTTGCTCCCTTTTGCTACTGAATTTTGTGTATAAGATTGTAACTTGTCATAGATCAAATCTCCTTCCATAAATTGCTTGTCACTCTTGTGCTTGACAACCATTTGTTTCATTTTGTCCTGTGCTTTTCTCAAAAGAAATCTCAACACCTTCATTTCTTACCTTTTCGCTAAGCTCCTATCCACTATCTGAACTTTAGATTCACCAGGTAAATAGAAAAGATAGACAAGAGGCGGTTGTCCATAGATTATCTCATAGGAAGTAGCCTAGATGAAAGTATGGAAGGTTGTAGTGTACCACCATTCAGTTAGTGGCAACCACTTAGACCATTGTAGTAGTGTGTCAAAACACATACACTTCCAATATGTTTCTAAGCATCTATTTATCAACTCAAACTAGCCATCCAGGGTGGTATGTTATAGACAACTGTAATTGGACACCTTAATAAGCCATAAGATCTTACCAAAAGTTGCTTACAAGGTCTTTGTCACTTGTAAACCCATGCAATTTGAAAACTTTATTCGTAAATGGTTGAGCCACAATGCTAGCAATGTAAGGATGAGTCAAAGCTATAAAATGAGTAGCCTTGCTCAATCTATCCACTACTACTAATATGACTTGCTTGCCATCAGAATTGGGTAAACCTTATGATGTAATTTGGATTAAGAAGAATCAAATCAAGAAGGGGAATAGGATTTAGAATATGATCAAGGAATCCTAACAAGAAACATGGTGAGCAAAAAAACAAGAGGAAGAAATTAAGAAAAATAATATTCAAAGGAAGATTTATAGGATGAACACTCAAGATGATTGAAGAAGAAATTAGAAAGAAAAATAAATTGTAATTTTTAGGAGATTCTAGAATATTCAAGAATGTTTTAAAATCTCTTAGAAGTCTAAGGGGTAAACAATCAAAGGGATAAAAATACCCATGTGTAAGTAGAACTTCCTTCACATGTCACTTTCATACACATGTGATGGTTGTAACATCCTTTACCAGACACTTTTAAGTGCATGTGAAGATTGTAACTACTTTACATGTCTTTTTAACCACTTGGATGTCCTATTTTATTTAGGGCATGACTAAGTTGATCAACTTTGTGTAAACATGAGAGTAGTATTCACATAAGTGCAATCATTAGTTTAATGTTCACATAAGTGTAAAGTAGACTTATGTTCACACTAGTGTAATCATTAGTTTTGTGTTCACACTTAGGTAAACATTAGTCTTGTGTTCATATTGTTTCCTACCCATTCTCATGACTCTTAGCGAGCCATAAGCCTGTAAATAAGGGGTTTCTCTATCTGTAAAAGGCATACTTGAATATTGAATACAATTAACTTTGTTAGAATACTTTGAATGTCTTGAGAGTATGAAACTCTTGTTCATTGGTTCTTATCTTGAAAAACATTTTTAAGTGTTGAATAATCATTGCACTTGTCATTGGAACTCTCTAAGGTGGTGTGTTTTATCCATCTTCTTTCTCATTCCATTTTAGTGTTTCAGCTTACAACTTGTCTTGTTTTCTTTGTAACAATGTCGTAAGCTTCAAGTTACAACCATGGAGCTTGAATTCTCCTATCCTTCTTGAGTTGATAGTTCCTACTACTTCCTTCTGAAGAGCACATCACTTTTTATGAAGTTCATAGTAATGTGTTTCCAAATGTGATTAGGGATTGGTAGAGGTTGTACTAACCTAGGCGAAGTTGCAATTTCGTACTTACATCACTAGTAGATTAGGCATTGTTGTATAAAATCATTCACATCCTTTTTCAATCATTTCCAATAAATCATCAATTTAACCCTCTAAATAGTAGTATTTCTGCTTGAACAACCACCTGATGATGCAACTTGTAACCATTGCATCAATTATTGTCTCAATTGTGCATCTCCTCCTACTATTAATCTACTTTTTCTTCTAATTACATACTATTCCAAGCATAATGCCTGTGTAGCAGAGTCTACTTGCAATTGAGAAATTATTATTTGAAAATCAGCATCGTTGACCCAAGATTGTTTGATCCTCTCTATCATATCTTAATGAATGGTATGAGTCATCAAAACATTACAATCATTACCTTCCACTCTTGATGAAGCATTTGCAACTATATTTCCTTTACCTTATCAAATTCCACAAGTTTAACAAGTCATTTCTATTGAAAATCAATTGTTAACCTCTAGTCCAACACATATTTTAAGCTCATGTGGAATGTTTTAATAATTGTTAGAGAAAAAAGTACAACACCGTAAACAAAGTGTTATTATGTGTTAAAAACATAATAAGCCCAGTGCATGAAACACATGAAGCAGAACAAGTCTAGTTCTTGGAATACATGAAGCAATTGTGTTTGGCGTACGCTAATCAGATCAAAAGTGCATATATTTCATCTGATAGATGATAGGATCAAATTCCACTCCATCTGATAAGCAAACTGAAGATCACTCAGACAATAAGTACAAACCAAAACTTCAATCTGACAAGCATGGAGAACATTCCAAAGCTTAAGTCTAAATAAACAGAGAATGTCTTTTACGTTTGTACGAGGAAGATTCATGCCAAGTAACAGCGTTCAAAAATACCTCGGGATAATAAAGTTGAAATGACAACCAACTTCCCTAACATGGCTAGTTTCAACTCTGGCTTAGTTATCTATCCTATACGGTGTGCACTTTTAAGCAATGTTTGGTGTAAAAGGATCTACTTTCAAAAAAGATAAGTATTCTCAGCTATCAAAGTGGTGGTGTAAAGAAGATAAGATAATTTAGTGCTCCATGCCATGCATTTAATACTTCTCAACACAAGAGCTCATCAGGCGATGACGGAAAGAGAAAGACAACAAAGAGAATTTAAAGTTATTCAATGGCCAAAAAGAGGAATGCAACAACTACTTTTTGAAGCCTATAAGCAGACATGCTCTAAAGAAAAGAAGACAAGAAAGTGATCCATATTTTGCAAACTCTACTAAACTTTTTTCTTTCTTTTTATACCCTAAACATTTGTAAAAACATTGTTTGTGTTTATTCCTACCTACTAGTAGAGAGAGCTTAAACCTTATATATGTGGAAAGACACTACACTCACTAATGAGCGTTGATCGCATAGACCTTGCAAATATTGAGCCCGAACTAGCTAGTGTCAAGAATACTCATTGTTGAGCCAAGAGTGACTAATGTCAAGAATACTCCGTGTTAGCCAGGAGTGACTTGATTAAAGAGTACTCAATTGTACCTCGTAGCGGTAGACTGCTTAGTGGAACTTGGCTGGTTGGTTAAGAACTGGACGTAGTCTGTAAGATTAAACGAATCAGTATAAAAATACTGAGTATCTTTTCTTTCCTTAATCTTTTACATTTCTTGTTATTCTACAGTTTAACTAACTAAAGAAGGAAGGAAAAATTAAAACTAATCATTCAAAGTTTCCATAAATCTTTTATTTGTAAGTATATCATTTGACAACACCTAAAAAGATTATATTAGGGAAAATTTCCAAATTTTCATAATACAATTCAACCCTTTCTTCTTATGTTATTTCTTAGTTTTCACAATAACAAAGTGCTTGCAGAGTAAATAATGCCTCCATTCTTTTATAGCAAATACCACAAAAATCAACTCCTTGTCCTAAGTGGATAATGATTGTTGGTGTTGATTTAAGACTTTGCTAATAAATGCTACAAGATGATGGTTTTGTATGAGAGAAACCACTATTCAAAACTAGAAGCATATACTTTGATAACAAATTGCTTGAATATATTAGGTAAAACCAATATCGAAGTTGAGGTCACTAATCCCTTCAATCATTGGAATTAAATTCAAATGTTCAATTTGAAACCATTTTCTTCTACCTCTACCTTTTTCTTGAGTAACTCCTCCACTGAATGCTTAGTTGATCCTCTATTGTTTTCTATAATGCCCCAATAAATTCTACCAAAGGTGATTCCATCTTTTTTGTCATTCTATGCTCCAATCTTTTTTCCAACTGTCTTATTGCAACTTGCATTTACGTAGCTTCTGCCAATGTTGTTATCACTCTCAAGAAAAGAAAAACTTCTGATACCAATTGATATGGTTGTTATTAGAAAGATAAAAATTTTAAGAATTGCAATGGTAATTCTAAGAAAACCTAAGAACAAGCTACAAGAATTCTTGAGAAAGAAAGGAACTCAAATTGCTTATTGAATAAAAATTCAAGGAAAGTTTTTGTATTAGAAGTTAAAGATGATTGTTAAAACTATCTAACAAAAATCATTTCTATCAAGCAAATGTATATGTGATCATTTTGTAAGAGTTTCTCGTGTAAAAGTCTTTATCATTTCTCAAGGGAATAGTTGGATTCATCAAATACTTGAACCATAACTCCAACATGTGTGTACTCGATGAACTACACAAAGGCATGTGTGGATTCCACTTAGGCAAAAGAACAGTGCCAGGTTGAGTTTTAAGAGTTGAATAATAGTAGCAGACCATGCAAAGCGATTATGTCAAGTATGTCAAAAGAATGCAACAATTGCCAAGAACATGGTAACCCACTCCACTCCAAACTAGAAGAACTATATCACATCACCAACCATGGCCATTCACAACATAGAAAATGGATATTGTCGACTCATTTCCACTCAGCAAAGGGTAACTTAAGTTTTTATTTGTGGCTACAAACTACTTCAAGAAGTGAATTGATGTTCATCTATTAGCAAGCATATCGACCAATAATGTATACAAATTCATATGGAAGAATGTTATATGTTGGAATGGGATACCTCATACCATCATAACCAATAATGATAGTGAATTGATTGATTGGTACCTCTTCGAATTTTATAAAGGTCTCGACATAAAGCATGACACAAGCTCAATACAACACCCACAAGTTAATGACAAAGCAAAAGTCACCAACAAGGTGATCTTAACAAAAGTAAAAGAAATGGTTGGGAATAACAAAAGGCAAATGGACGAAAGAATTAGTTTAAGAAAAGAATAAACACAAGAAACATGACAGAAAAATAAAGAAGAATAAATTTCAAGAAAGATTCACAAGAGGAAGACTTAAAAAATTAGAAGTAGAGAATCACTTATATTTGTGAAACTCTTAGATTATAGAATATTCCTTAATTCTCTTAAATATTCTACAGTCCGATAGACATTTTCAAAAGACAAACTTTGGTCATTTTCATAACACACTCCTCTCTCTCTCTCTCTCTCTTCCTTATTACAAGTTCAATATCCTCATCTCCTAGACAACTCAACATCTCTAACTGACTTTTGGTTGTACATGCATATTCTTACATGTATACCTTTCCAAATATTGGGTTTAGACTTCTCTTTGTTTGGGCTTCCTGATTCATCAAGTGTGTTTCTATCACCAGGCTCCACTTTGTGACTCTTGGGAGCCTCCCATGCGCTTCTCCAACTAAACCCTTAAATCAATGAGTCACTCATGTATGGTCAGGAATAAGATTTAACTAAGTTAATTATAAGATTAGTTAAGTGTCATTAACTTAAGTAGTCTTATCAGTGCACTTAGGATTTCTAAGACATGATTGCCTCTTCATACTCCTTCAAGGTCGTGGCATGTTTTAAATAAGATGGCCTATTCCTTTTATAAATTTCACTTTCAAAAATTGAATAAAATTCTTCTTTTATGAGTCCAACTTTGAGAGTTTTAAAAGTTTTCTACTCTTATCTTGGTTCTTATATTGAGAAGTTTCTTCAAATGGTAAATCTTTTTGTACTCATCCATTTGGATTCATCACAAAGGTGGCGTATTCTTTTGAATTTCTAAGTCTCAATCCATTTTTTATTTCCTTTTGTTGCAAATTTTGTTTTCCTTTAAGTTTTGTGAGTTGTGCCAACATTAACCTGTTTTCTTTCTTATTATTGTCATTGCCATAGGTATTTCCATAGGTTGAGTTTCTTACATATACTTGAGTTGATCAATATCATTCTAACCTTTTAGGATTTACATTACAAATTCAAACCCCAATCAACAACACAAGAAACCCCATAAGTCTAACTTATGGGGTGGATGCAATGATACTGGTCAAGATAGGAGAAGCCCCACTCTGTCAACAATTATACGATATGAATATAAATGGACAATGCCTAGTGACAAGTCTTGACCTATTTAGCAAATTTAGAGATAAAGCTCGAATACGTAAGGAAGCTTGCAAGATGAGGGCACCAAGAAGATATTTCTCCAAGGTAACGCCAAGAAAGTTCCACCAAGGACACCTCATATTGAATTTAAGGAGTGAGCCACGGAAGAATGATGGCATGTTGTCATGAAACTAGGAAGGCCCTTTCTGAATCCACAATGATGTAATAAATGAAGCCTATTGGCTAGGACACCTTTGTGGCAAGCTGATACCAAGGACATGGAATGTGATACATCTAAAGTTTTATTTCGAAAAGTCAAGTACGTGTACTCTTTCCTATGTACTCTTTCCTACCTTGGTCTTTTTTCCTAAGGAGAATTTGGACGAGGAAGATTTAACGAGACACATGAATAAAATTTTTTTGTACCTAGTACATCTTGGTTTTTTATTCTTGCACACATACATATAATAACAAAGAAATAAAAGCAAATATACTAAATACAGGGAAGTTTTCTTTGTGTGATCCTTTCCAAGTCAAGTCAACAACTATAAACATCGCGATAAACATAATAACGAAGAAATAAAAGCAAATATACTAAATAAGCATGATATAAAGTTAAAAAACTAACAAAGGTCTCAGGAAGAGATAGTAACAAATTAATTAAAATTATTCATGATATATTGCAAAAGGAATTTCTTTTTACTTAAAAGTACTCAAGGCTTTACAAGTAAAAAGCCGTGAAAAATTACGAGTAAAAAATCTCATAAATTACCTTGAACCACCATCATTATCATTCTTGACAATTTCAGGAAAATCTTGAACAACCAACTTCTAAGAATTAACCATAGCCTTTTTCATCCTTATCGTTCGAGATGTTAGCTCCCCTTGGGAAATATCCTTCCCAACATCAAACTTGCTCTCATCTATCGAGACATTTTAAAAATCCGCAACTTGGCAAATAGCTTGATTAAATCTTTCCTGATGGAAGCCCATATGTGAAGTAACACATTAGGCCTTTAGCAAGGTCCATAGATGAGAGGATAGAAGATAAAGAAGAAAAAGAAGCCTAAAAAAAGAAGACTTTACTACTGTGGAGAGTAGAATACTAGAATTTTCTTCTTTTTTCTTAATCTTGTAAAAATTTTATAAGTGTACATATTTCTTTGTATTTTGTAGATTTGTGATTGGTCTTTTGTTTGGGCTAGCTTCGGACCTCCACGTGGGCCTACATGAGACACTAAGAGGTCCCACGAGTAGTCGTCCAACACTTGAAGAAGCTCATGGAAGGAAGTCCCACATAATGTAGAATAAACCACTTTTAGGTTAATTTTGGACGACACTTTTCTCCTTGTGTGATGCCTTCTAGCTTCTTAGTCAATTCCTTTTTGTATTGACATGCAAAAGGAGTTATGATCTCTTATAAATAGAACCTCTTTCTCCATGTACAACTCACTTTTGAATTAAATAAAATTTGATTTGCTAATAAGCATTCTCTTATTCTTCAAAGGTCATAATGGGAGTTATTTTCTCCTTAGTTCTTTAAGGAGCCTTCCTTGAAAGAGGATAAAAACTGAGTTTATTTTAGAAACTTGGTAAAGTTTAAAATTTCTCATTCCCCTTGGATTTTCTATTGCAAGGTTGGGAGGAGCGTTTCCATCAACCACCCAATCAAAGAACCCAAAACACCAGAAGAGGACAACATCACTGACCTAGTAAGGAAACAAATCACAACTCACTTTTTAGTTGAGGGAGATTTGATTTGCAAATAAGCATTCCATTATTCTTCAAAGGTCATAATGAGAGTAATCTTCTTAGTTCTTCGTCAAGGAGCCTTCCTTGAAAGAGAGCAAAATTGAATTTCTTTTCAGAAACTCATTAAAGTTTAAAATTTTCTAATCCCCTTTGAAGTTTCTACTACAAGCTTAGGAGGAGAGTTTCCATCAACCACCCACTCAAACAACCCAAAACACCAAAAGAGGACGACATCATTGACCTAGTAAGGAAACATTTTTTTTTTTGCACCAAGTGACTACTCGAATCTTTGGAAAACATAATTGGTCCCTATGAGAATGACTAGCACCCTATTTATAGCCAAAGAAAAAGAATGTCAATAGTCGCAAACATTCCCTGTCTATTAGATTCCTAAATCCAACAACTTTAGAAACAAAAATTGTTCCCACTTCATGAGACACCATCAAACCATCACAACTACTGACATGACAAGATGCTAGGATTAGCCTCACAACTCTTTGATACTCCCAACTTCTTAAGCATGGTGGCCCAGTATACCCATAAAGCCAAGATGACATCGACTAAAGAAGAAAAATCTCCTTCAACGACTTTGAACAACCATCTCAAGCTTAGGGAGCCAATGTATCGTCTAACATTGATAATATGTCAGGCAACTAGAATAACATCATCTAATCAATCACGCTAATCTAATCCACATCACTCAACACCAAGATGATGTCAAGCAACCAAAACAACATTATCTCCAATTAATTACATAAGAATGTAATGTCAACACCACTATGATGTCAATTACCAAAGACATCTTCTCGGATCATTTACATAACTAAGATTACACATATAATCACATCTTAGAAAGTTTAGGCCAAAATAACCCCAACCCACCCAACTGAGACTGCTTCTTCCTGTACCTCCAAGCATTTTTTTGGGCACCTCCAAATTTTTTGAATTTGTCCAAAATGCCCTTAAAATAATACTGTGAAGACCGAAATACCCCTAAACCCTAAATCTCTCCATTCACCTATGCTCGTTTCACTCTTTTGCGACACCACCTCCAAGCAGCTCCAACATTCCATTTTGTGCTTCTTTGGCCGGTTTCATTCCACCATCCATCAATAGCAACATATTTGACAATCATTTAAGGTACGCATGATATATTGAAGGATTTGTAGAATATTTGGGAGAATTTCGTTTGGTCTGCGATTTGGAGGTGGGTTGTGTTTCGTATAAAATGAGTTGTGGAACGGGGTGTTCCGGAACTGTTCTCCAGATCCGGAGGTCAGTTCGGGAACTCCCTGTTCCGCAACTGATTTTATACGAAAAATGAGTTACGAAATGGGGTGTTCCAGAACTGTCCTCTGGTTTTGGAGAATAATTCCGAAACACCCCGTTCCACAACTCATTTTATACGAAAAATCAGTTGTGGAACGGGGTGTTCCGGAACTGTTCTCCAGATCTAGAGGACAGTTCCAGAACACTCCATTCCGTAACTCATTTTATACAAAAAGTCAATTGCGGAATGGAGTGTTCCGAAACTGTTTTCCGGATCCGGAACTGTCAATCTTCTATCTAATCATACCCAACCACCTCTATAAGGATAAAACTGTAATTTCATAAAGGGTACATTTGGAATATTTTTGAATTTTAGAGATATCTGAAGAAGGCTTGGAGGTGCAAGAAGAAGTAGCACCAACTGAAAGGTCCACTTGAACTTTATAACTAAGTTGACATTTTCTTAGGTATACCATCCATTAATTGTACATTTATTACTCTCACCAATACCCTCACTAACTTGAGTGTTTAAGTATCTTTTGTAGGCACACCACCCTCAACGTTTGAAGGGCACAGTAAACAAAAACCAATTCTATGGAGATCTCGAACAAGTTGGAAGAGAAATATTCATATAAGATCATCTAAGCTCTTATAGGAACAAATCAGCTTAAAAAATGGACCTGAAAAACGTTTGAGAATATATTGACCTTGCTGAAATCTTCCAAGTATGTATTCTATATGTACTTATGAAATTTCCAGCGAGAACTAAGATGTCTGAAGCAGTTCAAAAGCTTGAAGGAAATAAAATTGGCAATAAAAAGCGTGGAGTCAGGTAAAGGTGAAGAACTCTCTACCACGATGATATTATGTGATCTTACTCAAGTAATATAATTTTCACAGGACCCAACCGAGAAATATTTTGGTGAGGACAAGAATCTATTTACTAAAACAACATCAAAAAATGTCAAGACTTTTACCAAGCTGGTTCACTTATTGTGCCAAAGGCAAAGAGCACATATAAATTACGGCACATTGAAAGGCTGAATTTGTGGCAGTATAACCATTCTTATATTATGCAAAATTCAGTTTTAACGCATAAATCATTAATTTGTATAATCAGTAGAATAGGAGTGGTGGCATGTGTTTGTACTCTCAATCACACTGACAGCCACAACATAATATTCAAGTCTTTGGTGGAAGAGAGTTACTGCAAATACTGCCAGCAAGTAGTTGAGTGGAAATGAATTTCTGTAAAATATGCTAAGGTACAATCCAGCATATCAAGTTCAGATGAGCAAATGAATAGGACAAACATCCTTGTCAAGAGGGTTTAAAAAATCTAGTATATGCAAATTACAGCTAAGATTCCTATAGTAACTGGTTATCAGTTACGAAATTAATCAGCTCCATGTTTTGACTTTCCAGATGCTTATTCGGATTTTTAGTCACTAAAATCAGCTCTAACTTGTATGCCACAGGTCTTCAATCCATCTATATAAAATTCCTACTTTAGCTTTAGAATTTACAGGTTTTCACAGTGGTAGTATTTGTATTTTAAAAGAAAGTTATGCACAAACCCAGGGGAAGTAGCAATGGAAATGGTATAAAAGAATGCATTTTATAACACTCCACAATTTCACTCGTGGATGAAAATAACTTCTGCTCTAGAAGAAGCTCTTCGACATTTCACCAATTCGATCAACATTTTCAAATTATTCTCCGTGTCAAATACACAAGGAATGATATTCAATGTCTCAAGCACAGGAGAACGGCAAAGCAAATATTTGATAAATTCTATCTCATGTGGCCAACCACCCATTTCTGACAATTTCACAGTTTTAAGCTTGTTAAGTGCAGAATCTGAAAGGCATCCCTTTTCCCAAAAATCCAAGTCCGGGGCATCTACAGCAACGGGTATGTTCGATGAACCCTGCCAAATTCAATTGCATAAAATAATGCAGTGGTAAATCTTACATAGACAGGCCTGATTTGAAAAAATTAACAAAATCATTCATTATTACTTGTAAAAACCAAAAATCTCTACTTCTGCAATGAGTAAGGACCGAGAACTTACTGAAATTTGTAGCTCTTTTAGATTGGGAGAGCTTGTAATCATGCGAAGGATGACAAGTATCTCCTTTGTATCCTCAAAATTTACTTGATATAATTCAATAGTCTCCAAATTGTGGTACATTATTGGAAGATGCACTGAATCAATACCTATGCTCAAATACTTCAAAGAAAATGCAGAAATGAATAAAATAAATGAGTGGGTCTACATAATTTCAAAGCACCCTTCCTTTGGGATTAACTACCAATAAACAGATGAGAACAAGATGTTACCTTTGTGAAGTAGATAAGACCAACAAGCTTCTCAAGATTAGGCACACCACCAAGAAACTTCAGAAAATTGCAGTTTGAGCTTTGCTCAAAGTGCTCAGCAATGTCATCAGTCATATACATAGCAATAGATATTTCAACCAAAAGTGGAGTATCTTCAAGACATATATCCTTGAATTCACCTTCAAGATACAAGTACTTAAGATTCGGGGCACAGATAGTAAGAGCCAAATTATCAAAATATGACAGTGATAAACTCTCCAAGAGAGGGCATCTCGAAATTAGGGTCTCAACTGCATCAGGAGATATCAAAACTTGGTGAAGGTTTAGGCTCCTCAAGCACACAAACCCCTTAAAACTATGCGGCGGATCCAACTCGCACCGCGATAGCTCCAACCTAGTCAACTTCCTACAATTGAAAAGGCTTGAAGGTATTCTAAAAAACTCCCCCTCTCCCAACTCCATAACCAACACCTTGATATCATTCCTCGAGAGGAAAAGAATCCACTGATCAATTTCAGGACAGCTCTGCAACTTGGAATTCGTAATTTGAAACTTATGAATTGGCCCTTGGTGAAGAAACAACACCCTGGTGATGAACTTGACAACACTCCTCTCAACAAACTCCCTGTCATTACTAAAGGGCACACATTTGTCATCAAACACAAGTTGAGTAATTGAAGCCCATTTGTACCTCCATTTACTAGACAGAATGCTAGTTCTCACAGCATCTCTAATTGGAAGCTGCACCAGAATACTCTCTATAATGCTTTGAGGAAGGTCACTGATCAAGTCAGGACCCATAACATCAACCATTCTTATGCCCCACCTAATTCAGAAGGCAACAACAACACAAGGAACCAGAGAAAAAAACAATAAAAAAACTCAATTTGCCCACAATTCTTCGTAAATCAAATCACCCATTAAAGAAACAGAAAAAGAAAGCATGCCCATTTGCTTTGTATGAGTATATATATCACTAACCCTGGTTTTTATTCTTGTACTGTGAACCCACCTAGTGAAATCTAGGATCTGATACAAACACACTTTTGAGGGCTAAATTGTTTGCATTGAGAAAGAACCCAATGGAATGTACCAAGATAATAGGCACCCTTTAGCGAGATTGGAAGCGAATTGTAGCTGAAAGGGGTGGATCACGGATTCAAGAGAAACATGGGATTAGATTGAAAGATAAAGGGACATTGGGGAAGAGAGGAAAAGGAAGAGAATTGTGGGCACTTTAGTGAAACTCTAGAGCAACAATTCTCTCTCTAGGTTCGGTGCGATACGAAGAAATAGACAGAATAAAACAACTAAAATGTTGCGTGCAAGGATACAGTGTCACCGTAGAAGTGAATCTTGAATAGCATGAGAAGTGAAGTTACCGTCGTAGTTTCTCTTATGGGCCGAATATACGACCCAATCTGTACAATCCTCACTACGCTTCCTGCACCTCTAAGTATTTTTTCACACACCTTCAAATTTTTAAAAAACTTTTCAGTGTTTTTTATATTTTACTGTGTAAAATATTTTAACCTAGTGTACTCTTCCACCTCCATTCACTTGCCGCCTACCTTTAACCATTTCGCACCTCAATTTCGTTGAAGTTGTTACCACCACTTTTATATTTTGGAAGTGTTTTTCTTTTTTTGAAAAATAAGTTCCGGTGTGTTTCGAAAATAAATTGTTTTTTAAAAATGATTTCCAGAATTGCCTTGCGGAAGTAAACAATAACTTTCGAAATGATCTGTTCCGTGATCTGTTTTGTAATACCTTTATCTCTCATTATTATATTACTTTAATATATAGAGACGTAAAATTATCTTTATGAACAGGACACTTTTGAAATTTTCAAAAAATTTGAAAGTGTCTTTGAAAAACTTTGGAGGTACAGGAAGAGGGCGTCCTCTAGGCAATGGATTTTCTTCCTATAATTGATTTTGGCAATTGCTTGCTTTAACTCTCATTTGCTTCCCAGCCCATCATATTTTTAAAATACTAAAACTATTCTTGGGTGTATCAAAATTAGTTTTTAGAATTGATATTCCATAATAAATATTGAAGAATATAAGAATGACTTTTGGATTTATTTTTTAAAATAAATTTTAAGAGTGAAAAAAACAGTTCTGGAAATCTTTTTTCAAAAGTTTAATTTATATCCTGGAAAACGTTTTCTAAAATGTATTTTTATAAAATGTTTTCCAAAAAGGCATTTCAAAAATTATTTTCAAAAATATAAATTAAACTTCCGAAAAACTTTTGTCAAAATTAAGTTCAATTTTGAAATAATTTAACTTCAAGAAATGGTTTTTCAAAATTTTTACGGGAACCAATTTTTGAAATTAGAAAGAAATGATGAAACTTAAGAAACTACACAGTTACCAGCCAGGACACACCAAAAAAATCACCCAAAACCGTCACACAACACCCTCAGACATCCATACACACTCAAATAAAAAACAATTTACTCAAATCAACAATCATCCATGTAAGGAAGACTTATCTCTACTCACGCACACGACGCACAGTTTTGTATCCTCCGTATACGGAGCCTCTTTCACAATACTCCTTCGCAACACCTCCTCTCTCTCTTTTTTTGTTTTCGCTCACAAAGACATTGGAATGCTTTCACACATATGATGGACGTACAAAGTAAAAAGTAAATGTGAGGTGCAGGAAGCAATTGCTATTGTTTGTTTTTCACCTCTCCATCAGAATGAAATGGTAAAAATAACCTTCCAATGTGTGCATTTTTTTGAAATACTCAAGGTATTAAAAGGATTTTAGATTACATATTTCAAAAATATTCCATAAAAATTGATTCTGCAATAAGGATTTCAAAATGTATTACAAAATTTATAAAGTTAACTAATATGAATTCATCACGTGATACCCCACAAATAGATTTATTATTAATGAAATTACTTTCTAAAATAATTTAATATCTATTCTAGAATTTTTAAAACAAGTTGTTGTATAGTCACCCTGTGGGTTTTCTTCGACGGGTTTGGTTTTTTGATTTATAGATTGTCTTGAAAACATATAAAAGAAAGAAGTAAGATCTTGATCCAAATTGTGACTTGTTGACTGAACCAAAGTTATTAAAAAAGAATTTTTTTTACCAGCACTAAGCAGTGGATTAATATGAGATAATAGGTTACCTCAATCCCGATACAGAATACAAGCAAAACAAAAAAGGAGTTCATAATGACCACCTCCTCTGAAAAGTAGGATACCTCTTCAATCTAGATTCTAATTTCACCCTAAGCTAAGGGTAGAATAAGAAGGGGTTTTGGTGTCCTTGTCTGCATACAACTCTATAAAACACGTTGATAAAAACATTGAGATTCTAATTTGAAATAGTGTTGCCATCAATTACATTCCTCCTGTGGAAAATGTTGTTCAGCTTTTGCAAGATGAGGGTTGAAAAGAGCTTCAGACCAATAACAACTTCATTCATTAGCAAGCCTATTGAGCTTGACTGCCACCTTCTCACTGATTTATGTCTTCCATAAGATCCAGGTATCCACGTTTGCTACATGTCTTGTAGTTGGAGTTCTTTCCTATCAAGTTTATCAATCCAAGCTGAACCCCAGAGTATCTATGTGAGCAACATTGCTTCTTCATAACAAGCTCATCCTGTGCCTTCTCATTTACAGTGCTCCTTCTCATATTGTGCACCCACTGTTGCAATCCTTGTCTATCTAATTATTTTGTTTTCTTCTTCTTGCATATGAGAAAACGCTAATAATACTCTAACTTAGTAGGGCATTACTTTTATCCCGTTATTTTTGTTGTTGATTCAACTTTAAACAAAGATTTTTCGTCTCTCTCTTTTTTTATTTTTTCTCTCTCGTTTTCTTTCTTTCCTTCCTCTTCTCGTCTCATCTTATCTTTTTATTCTTTCTTTCTCTTCTCTTTCTTTTTTTCTTTGTATCTTATCTTTCTATTCTTTCTTTCTCTTCTCTTTCTTTTTTTCTTTGTATGATAGAAGTTACAATTTTTCTCTAATCTCTTTCTCTTCTTATAAACTCTTTTTCCGTTAATAATTTGTTTTCTTTTCTACAAGCTCTCTTTTTTCTCTATATATTTTTTTTTGTTTTTTTCTATCTCGTTTCATGGTTTTTTAAACCTAGATATAGAATTAGAAGAGTATCTTTCATTCTTAAATTCATGATTACGTTCTAAAGAGAGAGATAATATTGAATATATTATTGTTCTATCTTCACACAAAGTTGAACTAGTTTATTTAAATCATTATAGTGTAGTAGCTCAACTCTATTCCTAATATCTAGGTCAAGACCATTAAAAAACCTATCTATGATTCACTAGGTTCTTCTTTAATCCTCTTTCTCTTCATGAATAACTCCATTTTTGGTCTATACCCTTTCATACTCATGCTCTGTTATTTGAGTGTACGGAGTTGATCCATCAACTTTCTATAATAATAGGAGGGCACATGTCTTTTCCTTAGGATTTTCCTAAGTTCATTCTAATACCGAATCTGAGGTTCATGATAGGTTCTAAGGCTGTGAACTAAAGATGTCCACCAATTCAAAGCTAGTCCTTGAAAGCTTAAGGTAGCTAAAGACACTCTTCCTTCATGGTCTATCTGGTGGCACTCAAATACTTGTTCAATCTTGATCTCCCAATCTAAATGTGCTGTGGAAAGCTCAACCTTAGGCCCGTTGGGAAAATGATGTTTAGGGTGTGGTGAATAGAAATAACTATAGCAAGGATTACTACACCTCCTTTCTTCTCTTTAGTGATAACGATCTCTATGATGTTCTCTTTTCATATTTGACCCCTCTCCATATTTACTCTTAGATTTCTCTTGGTGTTGCACGTATTAAGTAAACATGGTTTTTAACTTTTCCATTTATATAACTATCTTTTTTTTTTCATTTTCTCACCTCGTGATATCTCAAGTTGATCCCTTCATGGTGATCTCTAACACTACCATACACATCAGAACGATGATAATGATCACTCTTTTTTTTGTTTGGAAAAGATTTTCACAGATTTTAGAAAACATAAATGAAAAGAATGAGTGATAAAAGGATTTTCACAAATAATTTTTTTGTTGAAGTTCCTAACAAGAAATATAAATGAAATGATTCCAAGTAGACTCCCAGTTAAGAAAGAGAGATGCGTCACTTGGACAACTTAAGTACCAAGTATTTTCTAGCCAGAGTTTTTATCATTCCTTTTCCACATAATCTCTTAAAGGAAAACCATTTTTTTTCAAATGTGTATGCTCTCGTGAACCTAGAGACCCAAGCAAGGTCTTCTAATGTTTAAGCTCTTAGAAAATTTATCCCGGTTGTCACGGACAACTAAAGAGGAGAAAATAACGAAGTAATAGTAATTTGATACTCCTGCTGGACAATGAACAGATGGTGCAAGACCAAGTGGAACTGTTGGAGAAAACTATGTCATTATTCCCTACATTCCCCTAGTTGATAGAGGAGAGTCATTTGTCCATATTTGAGCAGACTATACTTGGAAGGCTGGACACAATAACTAGTGAAAAAAGGAATCATTATGAGTTCTATGCAGCAAGGTTCCAAAACTTGGATGATCAAATAAAAGCAGTGCAGGACCATTTGGACGAGTTGCACTGTGGTAGAGACACTTAAGATCATTTGCATCATATTATTTGTCGTACTTGAATGTGTTTAGATTTATGTTTGGAATGTTTTGTTTTGGTATCATATTGTTTTAACTTTATTTGATGAATTGAATGAGAGAGAAATAGTGTGACTGTGGTTGTGGTTTTGAACTACTTTTATTTTGTGTTGTTTTGAAATTAGTATGATCCATGATCTATAACATTTTTAAATTCCCTAAACTGAACTTGTACTAGATTATATATATGGTTATGAATGAAGTTTTATTGTAATAGTATTATTTTGGTGTATTTGTGGTTATCTAACTTACAGGTTTTGAGTAATCATTCTACCATTTAGGAGGAGTAAACAATTATGGGGAGCTAAGTGTAGTAATTTTTAGTTGTTCTTTGGTTTGGTAAGAAAATAAATTGAGTAACTTTTCATTTCAATTGGTGATTACTAGTAAGTTTGCCATGTGAGTTTTTCAATCAGTTTTATATTTGAATTCAATAAGAGCAAATGTTATCACACTATTTAGTTCAGTTTATGTAGGTTGACTGAAGCTACTCAACACACACTCATTGGATTACCTTCATCAAATAGGGGATTTTGTTGGCAATGATGCAAACTGTTATTTGATGAAATTAAGAGAAGATAAGTCTAAAGACTTTATTTTATAGAGTTAGTGTGTTGGTGTGTGTTGATGATTCACTTGCAGATATCACAAATCAGTGAAAAATGCTTTAAGAAGTTTAAAAAATAAAATGTAATTGATTTGATATAAAATTCCAAGTAAAATTATTTTACTGATATTTTCAAATAATTATTTTTTGAAATTAATCAGCTTAAATTATGTTTTAGTAAAATCAATTTATTTGAACAGATTTTCAATCGACTGTTTTCACTTAAGTGTAATTGATTTTAAATAATTATTTAAAAAACATTTGCAATAAGAAAAGTTAACATGTTTTTAAAGAGAGAAACAAACAAAGAGAGTTTATGATGAATAACAAAGATCGTTTTCAAAAAGCTTAAGGTGTTTTTGATCAAAATGTTGAAGAAAGAGAATCTTGGAACAAATCCTCTGATATATGCTTGAACTGCATTGTGTTTCATTTGTTTTCAGTTAGAGAAGTATGTTGTAACTTGGTTTGAACTAGTTTGTTCTATACTTGATTGCAAATTTGATTGTATTATAATTTCATTAATTGTATTTGGGTTTTAGTTTGCATTTGAATAAGGGTTTTCATATGTGGATGTGCAAGAGGGTGTTGTACAGGTTCTTGGTGAATCTTGCATGATGCAAGATTAAGTCTTGATTGTATAATGTGTACAATTGTTGTGTTTTAGTAGAATTCTTTATAAGTTTGCAAGAAAAATTGAATATAGCTCTTGCAGAAGAGTGAACTAGTATAAGATTTTGAGTTCTTTTTCCATATTCTCTGATCCTAATTTACATTCAATATTTTGTAATAATTTGTATATGTATGAAATATAGTCCAATTGATTTTGTTACATTATACTTACTATCATACATTATCTAGTTGTATTGTGATATATATACATGTATTGCGATATATCATTTAAGTATGTGATCTTAGTATTACATGATAAAAGTTAATTTTTGTAGTTGTATAGTTATGTAGATTCAACATGCTAATTGGGTATATCACCAATTTAAGTTATGTGATTTTGTCTTGTTGTAAATTTTTAAATTCAATTCTTTATAATTTAAATCAATTGATTTTTCGTGGTATCTCTCGAAACAAAAATATTATCTGATTGTTGGTGACTAGTAATAGATTATTTTTCTGCTACAGGGTTCAAATACTTAAAAAAAGAAAATTGTTTTGTTACCCTTTAGCCAACAACTTTTGTTTTACTGCAAATGGCAACCCCACAATATATATAATTACGGTCACTTTTATGATTTATCAAGAATTAAGTCCGATGGTCACACAAACAGACGATCACGATCTGTTAGCAGTGATTAATTTCATGTATTCATCCACAATCATTTCAGGGGAAAAGTCAGTGAAGTAACCCTTTTCCACATCAAGTCCTTCTTGTGCTGCCAGCATCTCCACCCTGTGCTGCACCCTGTCCGCTCCAATCTGGTTGGGCTCCAGCAGCATGCAGGCTATCTCAGTGGAGTCCTCGCCATGGACAAGCCCAAGCGTTTGCACTGTGGGAAGCCCACCACCGCGACCACTCACCTTCCGTGCGATTCTTCTTGCTGCTGACACGTCAGTGCACATGATCGGCACGTTGTAGAGTGCCACCCAAGGGCGAGCGCCGATCATTGAGATGCCTTTGGCCCGCGAAACCACGTTGGGCCCCTCTTCTGGGCTCTGCGGGAGGGTGTCAGGCATGGCCCATCCAGCCCATTGGCTGCCTCGGACATTGGGCCTGTAGTACCCGAGCTCTCGCCTTATGGTGTCCAGCTCCTTCCCTGTTGGGTGAGCAGCCGCGTACAGAAACACTGGCACTGTATTCACGCATAAAATCGTAACTATTTAATAAATGTTTAAATTGATTATCAAAAGGACGATCGTAAATTTTTTATATAAATAGATTCTTAAAAGTTCATCTAGCTTAGCTTGAATGACGATTAATTTGATACTTACCACTGAATCGGTTGCCAATGTCTGCTGAAACCGCTTTGGCGAGCCACGCTGCCTCATCTAGTGAGGCACGTGCGAGAGGGTGGAAAACGATGTCGTCCACTACGCCCAAGCGAGGGTGGGTGCCGGCGTGGAATTCGAGGTTGATGGCGTTGAAGGCAGCCTCAGCCATGGCTATGACGGTTTGGTGCAAGGGACTGTACACGGCACTTCCGGTGCAGTCGTGCAGAACATACGACACGAGAGTGTACCTCGCTCTGTTGTACGCTCTATCGTAAAACTTGTTCACAATCACCGTTTCCGGATTTGACCTCGCAGCTCGTTCTATTGCATCCAGAGTGGCCATGCTTCGGGATTCAGAGACGAAGAACTTGCAGCATAGTAAGACGGATTGGTCTACGCCTTTCTTTTGATCCTAAATAAGTTTCAAGAGACTCAAATATTCATACATTCATTTTCAACCAGGTATGTTGCAGAAATGAATAACAGAAATGGAAGGTTGTTTTCTTTAGGTGGTGATTTGTTCGCACAAAAAAAAAGAAGCTTTCAAATTTAATATTTTAATCAGATTTTTTTTATTAATATATTATTAAAGAAATTAATGTTTTAACACCCAAGACTCGTACACGTCCGTTTCAAAATGTTGTTTTCATTATAATATCTGAGTACGTCTAGTTTTAAATATAATTATTTAAATTTTTTATTCTCTTAAATATAAATCTAAATTAAAAATTTATCTTGAAATATAATCTCAATAAAATTGCATTCTGAATGATGAAAACTCTCTTCAACTCAGAGTGATGATGTTCTAGACAAACTAATTAGGATAGGAGTCGTTAGGTGAATTAGCAAAATTATGACAATAATGATATGGCTTATGATTTGTTATGAAACTTTTCTGGCAAAGATATTTCCTTTTGACGAAATCATCTCCACAAATATTGTTTAGGAATCTAAATCCAGAAACAGACACTCAAGACCCAATATCATGTATATGAACCTTCTTGGGTTTAAAAATATAAGGACAACATATTGAATATTCTCAAGAATTTTTAAAAACAATCTAAAACATCAATATAAATAAAATCAGTCTTTTAAAAAATATTTTTAAATAAATTAAATGAATAAATAAGTAATTAAAATATGCTTATTTGTTTAGCTATGAATGGATTATGTCTTCGAAAAAATTATTCATAAATATTGCGCCGTAGATATTTTACTACCCATTTTCAGATGATATTTCTTTATTAAAATAATTTAATGAATAATAATTGACAATCACATGATCATTATTTTTGTAGCACTGCCCATGGTTTTTCATTATCGAATCAGATCGTTCATTTTGCTCGGAAACCAATCTCCTATCCAAATTCAATTTGGATTTAAAACCAGTGAAACCTAAAACTGGTATCAACCAGTCAAACCAACAAAAACTCATCAACAAAAAGTAAAAATAAAAAACATTAGTCCTTTTTTTTATTCTATATATAAAGTTGTTATAATTAATAAATATTTATGTATATTATTAAAATTTTAATTTAAATATAATAAAGTACTTTTTGAAATTTTTAAATATTAAAAAATTATAAATTTGTTAGATTCAGATTTTAACATGATAAAATTATGATAAGATATGCTTTTATTAAACTATGCCCCCACATTAGACTCAGATGTCAGATTTACCGTGACCTATCATCAAATTTGAGGTGATTGTGAGGCAATGGGAAGAACCCAAAACTTGTGGCGGCCCAATAACAAGATAGGAATCATAAATCTTTTGAAAACTTTAAGGAGATTTTTTTTTTCCACCCCTGATCCGTATAAATATAAAAATTCCAATTTCAATTTTTTTTTTGTATAATTTTTTATTTTATGAATAAAAAATTATTTTTAATTTTCAGATTTTACAATTCAAAATGTTTTTGACTTTTAGATTGTAAATCTCAAAATCTTATTGTAAAATCTAAGTTATTTTTTTCTTTATAGATTATATAATTTAAAAATTGTTTTCTACATAAATAAAATATTTTTAGATCACTTAATTTAAAATTTACTTTTGATTTATATATTATATATAATTTCAATTCTTTTACTTTCAAATCTTAATATTTTTTTTTACTTCTGATATAATTTAAGATTTTTTAATTTGATATTATATAATTTAGAAATTATTTTTTCATAAAAAAACTTCTAAATTATATAATTCAAGAATGCTTTTTAGAAAACTATTTTTTACATAGAAAGAAAGTTTTTAATTATAAAATTTAAAATGACTTCGATGATCTAAAAAACTTCTATCATGGTGAGTCAAACTTTTCTAACTAGAGAAAGCAGAACAACAGAAATTGTAAGATCAGATAGAAGGCACGAGACGAGGAAGAAATCATATGCTGCAGAAAATTTAACATTATATAAATTATCCATCTTTATTAATTATTTTAGTTTATTAGATCACTTTGAAGGCAACCACTCTTATCCGCGTTTTCTCACACACGTTACTTTTTCGACTTTTATTCAATGGCTTTCTAAAGGATTAGTGCTTAAAGGAAACATGTCTCAGAATATGCCTGAGGAGAGAGATATTTTGAAAGTGAAAAGAAAAACTCAGCACAATTTTCAGATTCATCATCCATGGCTATAACTCTTCTACTTCTCAGAAAATATTCCATCTATGTGTCCATTCTTCAACTCAAACAACAAATTAACAAGCGCTAACGCTATAGATATATACATATCCTCAACCCAACCCTCTTCTCTTCCTTTCTTCTTTCTTTCCCTTTCTTTGGGTATTTGGTTCAATAAAAACAAGTTGAGAGAGATTTTGAATATTGAGAAAAAAAAAAAAAAACAAATAAGAAGAACAATTTTACATAGCATAGGTTGGGGTCTCATCATCATAATGATCAAATCAGAGAAAGAAGATGTGAGAAGAGAATTTCTAACCTTGGCAGTGCAATTCGAATCCATGGTGAGTGAGAGTGATCCTCTGTGCAGGAAGTGTGTTAATAAAAATTTCGATGAGGAACTCCTGGCAGTACCAGAGATATAAATATCGAACCACCAGTCATAATTGGAAATATTAAATGCATCAAAACGGACAAAACTTATCTATAACATCTGTATACACCATTTATTAATAACATGATTTGTTATATAAATTCTTTAAACAATACTCTATATTTAATTGAAAAAGAACACGAGTTATATTAAATTGGTATAGGCTTCTGTTACGGAGTACGAAACAAGTTTTGCCGACGTGGTGCTACTTTATTATTTTGAAGGAAGTAGGACTATGCATATCTACACAATAATAAATTAGAGTTTAGGTATTGTTAGGTTAAAACTTCTACATCAAGAACGATTCACTAAAAATTTAAAAAATAAGTAATTTAACAATTTTATAAAAATGAAAAAAGAAATGTATTTTACTTACTTATAGATCAATAATGATTTGATTTATTTTTATAATGATTAATTATCTATTGTATAATAAATATTTTGTTATCAATTACTATAATTTTTATTTATTAAAAATAAAAGTTAAAAAAATATATAACTTGATCCTAATTTTGTAGGAAGCACTCAAACTAATATCATTTAAGTTGACAATTACTCTCATATTTATTTATTTATATTTATCTAACAGATTTTTATTTATTTCAATGTAAGATAATCTTTTGCGTAAATCTCTATATACTCTTTATCAAAGTTTAACATTTTTAAAGTAAATCTTATTCCATTTCAAAAAATTCAAAAAATTATAATCGAAGTATGGTAAAAACAATTTTAATATAACTTTTATATGTTATAGATGATTCATTTGTTCTAGCTTTATCTTTTATTTTTAATATTTTAACATTTTTAAGCTGTTTTAGGTTCTATGAATTTAGATATTAAAAATAAAAGTATTAAATGATATACAAAAGTTAAAATTAATAACTTTTAAATATATAAATAAAAAAGTGAAGTTTGTCCCGCTATTAAAAAATAAACCTACTTTATAAAAAACGGTTGTCAATGTTTCCACGTGATGCTACGTCCCTCTCTTATCTTAGAAGAAAACAAATTCATGCTTATCTAAAGTCTAACTAATGTTGCTTAAATATTAGGTAGTATTTGGCTGCAATTTTAGTGTCAAATACAGTTTAAAAAAAGAAACGAAGTTATTTAATTCTTATAAAATAAGGTAATTTAAAGAAAGGGTGAGACGTGTTTAGAAACACAAATAGTCTTTGGTCCTTCTCTTTATTTAGCTTATATCTTCTGGCTAACTACTTTATTTTATTTTCAAAGTTTTATTTTAATGTTAAATTTTAGAATAAATGTATTAATTTTTTTTAATATACTAATCTTAATAATGTTCTTAAACCGTTAAGCGCACTTTATTTAATACATTTTTAAAATATTAAGAAAATTGTTAAAAGATCTTATAAAATATTCAACCATTGCTATTCTATGCAAGCGTGAATCACATGACATGACTAATAAAAGAGGATGATATATTTATCTGTCCACATTGTCTTTAAAACAAACAACTTGAAACTTAAGTAAATGTAGACTTTATCCAATTACACACACATTTTTGGATTTTTCATAAAAATACTTTGGAAATACATTTCTGCCTATTTTTTGGGATGTTCTCTTCAAGTAATTCTTTCATGGATATAATTTGTTTTTGCGAAGTTTCGAATCTGCTGGAAATTTATTTATAGATTTAAATTTTATAAATTTGTTACTATTTATTCAGATTTTAAGAATCTATTCAATTCTATCGCAAAATTTTATATTATTTTTAAATATAATAATTAAAATTTAAATATACCACATGTGTTCAATTATTTTTTGAAAATTTTAATAATATTTCTATTTAATTATATATAGTACTCTTAGTAAGTGCAACAACAACAAAATCACGGAACATTTTACCTTGAGTATTTTCTATTTTAATTTTTTTAAAACAAAAAATAAAAAATATGCTTGATTGAATATTAGAATGAATTATTTGAATCTAATTTCTTTCGAAGCATATTTAACTGTATTTTGAGAATTTTTACAAATTTCTTCATTGAAAATTTATTTTATAAATTTAAGATAAAAAGTTCAACACTATAATATTTTTTATTAAATGATAAAAATAATTAAGTATAAAATATGAACATACTTCATTTTTATATGTAAGACAACAACTTTATGAAAACAATAAATTATATAAAATGTAAGTGTTTAGTCACATACGATATAATATTATATTGTCTTATTAAGTTAGATATTTGTAATAGGATGTGTTAGACAATATGGTGTTCTTAAGTTTTTATGTATGTTTAGGGAATTGTTTTTAAATGTATTTTGATGATTTAATTATATGCTTTAGTTAGAATTCTTTTTTAGTTTGTATTATTTTATTTGCTTAATTCAAGATTAAAAGACTAAACATCTATGAGTAAACACATGGAGACATACTTAATGAATTAGTGGACACATGTTTCACTAATTATATTTTATTGAATGGAATTGGTCAATTTGATCTTGTCTAGAAATTGAATGAATAACATATATGTCAATTGATGAAAATCCACTACTGAATGAACTTAAGATTCAACCTAAATTTTATCTTCCCCCTCCTATCTCTTAAATTTTCTTCAAACAAATACAACCCCTCTTAATTAACTATTCTTATTAACTAACACTTGCTACAGACATATATGAAATCTATCTCACTGAGATTATAGTTGACTTTGTTTGGAGATGACTTGGGGTTGACTAACCCTGACTATATTTAATTTTTATTCGTCCCTTTTGTAGTAGACAATCGATTAGATGATCTTCTACTTGAACACTTTTATTTGTTTGAAATGACATCAAACATCATTCTTCATTCAAATGACTTGATCTGGAGATATTTAACCTACAAATTAGTACTTCACCCTCAATATCATTGCTAGAGGTTTCTCAATACAAGGAACTTAGTTCATCCTATTTGACCAAATACCTTGTCCAAAGGAAATCCTGCTTGCTCCAAATTAATAAAGGTAAGATGTTTTCCAAGATAAACATTGGTTCAAGAAACATCAACATAGCTTCAGCAGGATTGGAGAGAGATGAAGTGGATATAGTGCTTCTCTTAGGAGGCATCTATCTTATAAGGTTAGGATAAGAAAAAGAAAAGGAAATGAAAAGAAGAACTAATATAAAAGATTCAAGGTTTTCTTCATAAGAGAGAGGATGCATAAGTGAAATCTTGAGGAATACAAAACGGTTGTTCTTTCGATAGGTAGATGATGAAAATTGAAGCGACGATTAGGGTTTTATTCAATCCTAACTTGGGCCAATTGCATGTTCTTCTTCTTTACTTGAATTTGTTTGATTTTCTTTCATGGATGTGGAAGGGAATGGAAAAAGCATGAAGAAGGAACAACTCATGGTTTTGGAGAAGGAAATTTGGTTGAATTTCTAGAGTGATATTGAGCCAACACATTAGGAGAAGTCTAGAATTTTTCTTGAAAGAAAAATACTCTAGAGAGAACCTAAACAATTAGAACATGTTTCTAACTTGTGATGAAGTACGCCCTGCCACCTTAGTCATAGAATAAAGAGGACAAAGAGCTAAAAGTAGATCAAGATCTTTCTAGAAGATTGGGTCATTTGAGCCTGTTTGGGCCTCCAACCAACTGTTCGGGCCCGAATGCAATCTTAAAGAAATCATTCTAATCATTCTAACCGTAACAATTTCATCTCATCAATCCTTAACCACTTTTTGCAACCTAGGATTTGAAAAAAAATACATAAAAATATTTATTTATTTTTGAATAATTTTATTTTATCACACAACACTCAAAACAATGAAATTATTTTTTAGTCTAATTTTATTATAATTGTGAGTGTTCTCGTGTATTGCAAAAGTTCTTTAAAAAAGAACTATATTTATTATTTCCTACATTTGCGACTGGTGCACTTACCATTGAAAGAGAAATTTATGCTAACACAAAACTACTCTTGGCTAAGACAAAGATTGTCTAAGGTGTGATAAAGAAGATCATGAGGTTGCTCACTAGAGAATAAGGGTTGAGTTTTTTGACATTTACAAGGTTTAAGCTCTCTTTACTAGTTTGCTAAATAAACACAAAGAATGTTCTTGCAAAGATATTAAGGCACAAAAAGATATTTTGACAATGTTTTGACAATTTACAAATAATGGCTTAGTTCATTATTCTCTTCAAAGGATAATTTTATATAAACGTTTAAAGAAAAGAGTTGCAAATCCTTTTTTTGCCATTAAACAGCTTCAAACTCACTTGAACGTCTTCTCTTTGTCTGAGCAACTTGGATGTAGAAGATGCATTGAATGCACTCATACATGTATGAAATGCTATTCTTTTTTTTAAATAATATTCGATAATAATATGTACTTATAAATTCTTCGATGTAATACTTATTATTGAATTTGCATAAAACATATATTTATATAAAACATATAGTTATATAAAACATATAGACTTTTCTAAAACTAACAAAGAATTCAGAAAGTTGTCATACTAAAATAACTTTATCTCATATACCAAGATATTGTTAATATGACATAAGCTTTTTTGCATATTGTTTTGAAAAACAAAAAAAAAAACAAATATTATGTGCAAATAGAATAAGTATAAGAATATTCATGAAGTACTGTATAAGCTTAAAACTATGTATACTATTTGAGCAAACACAGTGCTTATTAAATGTAAAAAAGAGACAATACAATGTTACAACTATATATTACCTACTTTGTTGTTGAACAAAACTTTTTCTTTTACAAATAAATCATGACCATATTTTATACTTTATTAAATATTATAATTTTCTTTAATTTTATTAGACAAAGATATATCTACATATACTATATATTTGTTATCGAGATTTCATATTTTACATTTTATTATAAACTAATCAATTAAAATCAAAATAAAATATTTGAAGTATCCTCAAACAAAATACATTATATATTTGGTTAAGTGTTTTATACTTCACTATAAATCAAAATCGGTAGGATGTGTTGATTATATATTGATTATCCTTTTAAAAAGATTAGCAAAAAAGTGCTTTACAAAACTGTCAAACGACACTTCTTGCATTTGACAGTTCTTTTTCTAGTGCTTTATAAAACCATCAAACGACATTTCTTGCATTTGACAGTTCCTTTTCTATAACTACCATGTTATTTTTTAATATATATATATATATATATGTGTGTTTATTATTTCTATTTTGAGATTTAAATAATTAATTTTTCTTTTCTATGTAAAATATTAAAGTAAAATCAATTTTAATGTATTATTATAATATTATAAATAATTTCACTTGTGGTAAATAATTTTATTGACATTCTTTGTATTCATTTAAAAATTACATATCATTTATCAAACTTTTTAAGCAAATCAAACTTGTAAATATCGTATACAACATTCTAGTCCTTTTCAAAATACAACACTTTGTATTCGTCTTATTGAGATTTAGAATATAACATTTTTTTCAACATTTAATTCACATAGATACAAGCTTTTATTATAAAATCATTGAGGTTTTTCAATAAAATGGGTAATTGTAAATTATAATTTTAATTTTTTAAAGAATGTATGTGTTACATTGAGATTTCGTTCCTCTTTATATCTTTTAATTTATAGTTTTAATTTTTTTAAAGAATATATATTTTACATTGAGGTTTCGTTCCTCGTTATATCCTTTAATATTTTTGTCCGTATAAAACTTTATTAGACAAGTTTCTTCATAAGAATTTTTAAAAAAGAAAAATATAATTTCATTTTTAATTCCTGCAAATACATTATTAATTTGTAGTCAAAGGAGCTTTCGAACTCGTTTACTTTACATTTTAGTGTTCGTTTACTAAACAACTTTGATGATGTACACTTTGATAACAATTATCATAAATTCAAATTGACAACCGAAAGTAATTATAATTGACCAGCACACGCAACTATTTGAATATAATTTTTATTTCGTATGAGATTAGTAACATTAAAGATATGATGAAGTTTGTTTCACATTGATTTCTTTTGTTATAAAATTATTGACTATCACATATGATTACAAATACGATGGTGCCAAGGCCTCTGAAAATCTGAAGGTGCGACCATGTCTTGTATTTCCTGCATTTTCTTCCTCCCAATTATCTGTCATGGATGTTGCTAAATTGACCTCTTCACTGTTACCAAGTTATTTAAATTTTCAAATGAGGAAAGAAAGATATATGGTATACCACCCGATAATTCTAAAACATAGATATATTTTGTTTGTTGTGTTCAAATGGCATAAAATTGTAATGAAAAAGTAAGCCCACGAAGTCACAAAATTTCAAGTGGGCATGCAGTATTCTCTCTCCGACCCTCAAATGATCCTAAAAGACTGCCTCCTGAATTCTTCAACTGTCAATTGCCTCAACACCTTTCTCATCAGAAGGGTTGTCACAGTGAAGAAAAATATCTTAGAATCTAAATCCCTGACTATACCTAGAGAAATCAATTTCGGTTCAACAAACCCTTCATCAAGAAGACCCCCAAACAGCCAATTGCCACCACAGCCATAACAGAAGTTCCCATGGAATCTGATGCCGTATCTATGCTTCTCCGGTTAGTTCTTGTTTGGTGAGACTTCTCCCCTGAGCTCCCCCTCAGAAGATTATTGAGATTGTCCAATTGATGCATGATCTGACGCTGACTGCGTGCAATGCTTGATATCTGATGACACACAGTAGTCAAGAATATCAAAAAGAGTCTATGCAACATTAGTCATACACACAGTTTATCATTTTACATGATTGTCTATGCTAAGAGATCAGATATTTCTTGTTCATGTACCAAAAACAGCTAACAAATTTAAAAACCAGAACACTGGGACACATTTGAAAGAATATATTTGCATCCCGGAAACTAATTCAAAACCTTTACAGGATAATTTCTAAAAGCTGTTGAACTTTTGCATGGGGACCAGAAATATTTAATGATTGGTAACATATTTTTCCATTTTCCTTTTTAGTTATACACAGGAAAACTCTATGCCAGGAAAGAGAAAATTCTGACAGTTTCACTCTCATAACTTAAATCAGAACCATTGTTTCTAGAGGTAGACACCACTATCAAGTTGTATTCATAAAAAGAACATTGGGCACAACACCAAAATTTACACAATAGCAAGAAACATGCAGAGCTGTTATTTTGGAAATCATGACTTTCATTACCAGCCACCTTGCAACATTCAATGGATCCATATAAAAGTAAATCTCATTTCCTTGTTGACACTCACCATCTTTAATCTATCATAAGTTCCCAACATTAGGATAAGCACAGAACAAAATAATAAATTTAACTACATGAGAGAAAGAAACTCTTCAGTTTTTGTTAAAATATTCACATCATGCATTTTTTATTACATATATTGCTGGATGTGTTTTTATTACAAGTAAATGGAAAGATTCTGTTATTAGAAATTAGGATTTCACTGATTCCTTAATTTGACTATACATAAACAGCATAAATGTAGGCATTAGACACATTCAGAAAATCCTTTCTATATTGTATTGGTGCTTTAGGTTTATTCCCAATCCTCTGCAACAGTGGTTTTCTGTTTGACTGAAGTACTCATGCACCAGTGTGCTTCCTTTGACCCCCACCAACTTTTTTTCTCTAGTGTACCTACACGATCAAAACCACCATCCTCCGACAACCACCACACCATGGCCACACACTTTTCTCCTATGTGTGTGGCTCACCTGCCAACACCAAATCTGAGTGTGAGTGATGTCTATATCAAAGCCCAAGGACATGATGAGACGGATCAAAACCAAGACCCAATCAAAGATTTTAGGTGGATCCACCACTATAGGAAGCTTAGAAAGGCCAAAGAGACTAAGCATCCAAGACCCAATCAAAGATTTTAGGTGGATTCACGACCATAGGAAGCGTAGAAAGGCCAAAGAGACTACAGCATAAGTTGCTTCATCTATCGCAGGCTTAATTGTGGAAGGCCCAACACAATGAGAAGACTAGGCTGATTGCATGTACAACATGCTTGTAAAGCTAAAGTAAAGCTGTTTAATATATTGATTGAAGTTAGGATTTGAACCCGAAACCACGTTTTAGAACGTGTTCACTTGACCACAGGTTCAAATTAACTCTATTTGTGGTATAGGGATTTTAATTTTTCTTTTATTACTTACAAATGAGGCAAAACTCAAACAAAAGTTGTATTAAAACATTTTGGAATAAGAAAGAGGGATAGATGGTTTTTCTGACAAAAGCGAGAATATTTCTCTGCTAGGATTCTTCCTTACACTGTGTGATGTTATCATGAATTTTACCTCTCAAGAATCTACTTAAAGAGTCAGAACAATAGAAGTGATATAAGACTTAGAATACCTCATCCATTAAAGGAAAATCCTTAGTTAATTGTGATGACGAAGAGGAATTTGCCATTTTAGATCCAGTTAGGGAACCATTGCCCAAACTAGTGATGAAATATGAGGTGGGAGCTGATCCATTGCATGTCTCGGTTTGAAGTGACATATTTTGTTGGCTTGGAGAATTTCTCTTGGTGTTTAACTTGGAATTCAGCTCTTCAATGCGATTTGTAAACTCATCCATTCTATCATTGAGGGCAGAAATTTGGTCTGAAAGCTGATTGATGGCTCCCTAAACGAAAACAAAAATTAGATAGTTAATTGGTAAATGGAGGAATACAGAAGTGATTATATGAATTCAGTATCTTTACAAGAATTAAACAAAAACTGCTACAAGACCTCAATGTACCTGATTAACTGACATTGTGCTGGACTCTGAATTTCTTTCACCAAACCTTCTATTGTTGGCATCATATCCAGTAACCTTGGCAAGGTTTTTGTCCCTTTGATTGGTATATGACTGTGACATTCCACTGTTGAAGATAAACCATAGTCATACTATTAGGTAACTGTAAAGCAGTTTTCCAAGAAGTATACAATATGTTTCCTTTAGTAAACATTGTCAAATGATATACCTGAGTAACAGACCCATAACAAATTGAATTATATAAGTACCTCAACAAACACCATTCATGTTTGTCAAATAAGTAAATTGATTTTCTCTCAATATAGCACTGGGTAATTTCATCGATTTCAATTTATCTAATGGGTGGTTATGATATGTGACTAGCAATTTTCAATTCAATTAGGCCTTGTCTCAACCGGTAGGGCGGGCTAAGGATTAATCAACACTATTAAAGGTTATCAAAAATAAAAATTAGGTAAAACTATTTAGAGAAAGGTCTTTTTAGTGGTTTCTTCTAATGTATTTAGATGGAAAATTTTCACCTCCTCAGATGTTTATTTCTCATGGCAATTCTGTCAGCAGAGGCTCTAGAAAGTGCTTCTTTGGGGCTTGACACCAAATCCTCATCTAGGCTGAGTTTTGTCTTCAAATCATCCGGGAGGGCCTGTAGAAGTGGAACAATTACACAGAAAATGCTGAAACAGAAAAAGACATAAGCGGATGGTAAGCTCTCATACCATGACCTCATCCACAAGCTTTTCAATTTGAATTTGCTCAATGTAGGTACGAGGAATGTAGGAACCATCTAGGCCTAGCTGCTGTCCTATGTACTTTAAAACCAAGCGATCTCTTCCTTGTACCTGTTTTTCAATTAATTCCAAAATCAGTAAAACAAGTAGCATGTTAACATAGGTCGAAAGGATCAATGGCAAAACAAGTCAAGGATGATGGTAGCATGTTGAGAAGAGAGAAACCGAAAAGGAATATAATGAATTTGTGTGTTGAGTACACACATGATCACTTCTATTTAGGTTAAATATGTTTTTTGGTCATATGCTGTCCTATGTATTTAGGTAAAACACGTCATTTTCTCAATTCCGTCTTACTATTTTGAATGTTCTCAATTTACTATCACTTTCTTAAACATGAGTCAACATAGCGCCTACCGTCAAATTGATGGTAATTGTGTTACAACAATGATATGTGACATGAACAACGAATGACATGTCATGAATGAAAGTCAACTTGTTGATGAAAGTGACACTTGGCATGAACAACAAATGCTATGTGACATTGTAGTAACGTCGTCAACATGAATTTGACGAAAGGGATTATATCGACTGAATTTAAAAAAAGCAAGACCAAATTGAGAACATTTAAAATAGAAACAAAAATTGAAAAAAAATCATTACAATACTAGGATCAAAAAGCCTATTTAACCTTCTATTTAGAATAAAGAAGAGATATAGTAATAACAATAATCAAAATCAATATGTAATAATGGGATTTATAAAAAAGAAGAGACATCATGAACAAAATCAATATTTAATAATGGGAAATATTTGGTAAGATATTTCACAATCAAATCAGACTATAACTACCTATTTCATCATATCTTTAACATAATTAAATCATATTTCGAACAACAACCATAAAATCAAAAGAACTATAAAAACAAAAGAAATAAAAGTAAAAACATTTAACTGGTCACTATTGAATGATAAACAGAGCCTTTTACCAAACGCAACCCAAGTCAACATAGAAACAAAATTATGAATACATTAATCTAAACAATTTTTAACTCCATATATGTATTTTCTTTGGATGGTCTTTCCATACATAGAGCAGTGGAAAAACACGCAAGGAAATGAAAAAAAAAAAAAAAAAAATATTAAAGAACAATAATTTCTTAATCAATTAAAAAGCAATAGAAAAAAACAAAAGGAAAAAAAAAAAAAAAAAAAAAAGTTATTTGAGATGTATCATTTCTTAATGAAGTTAACAGCTTGACATAAAATTACCCTTGAGCAATAGAGAGATGCACAAAATTGAAAATAAAATATAAAAAACTCATTGATTCCCATAAATTCAAAGAATCAGGCTAATAATGAGTGAAATTGGAATTTATGATGGATATAAATGCAAATCTAAATAAGAAACCTTAAGAAAAAGCGAATTTCAATAAATATATTCCACCATAGCATGTAACAGTAGCATGATAGTATTACAGGCATAATCTAATATTACCTGAACATAATGTCTATTGAGTTGCTCAAGCCAATCGAGTTTCACACAAACCCTATCATCAGAAAAAACATGGCTGTTTCTCTTAAGGATAGTGGCTATTGTGTATCCCAAGGCCATTAGTCCACCAAGAAGGCGCACACTGACCTCAAAAGTAATTCTTGGTGATATGACAAATGGATTATCTGTCACCCATTCCTGAAAATTGATCCGACATCAATTAGTTAACACTGTTGAAAGTTCATTCTTCATGAACCATGGGAGGATTGTAAACAAATATAATATGCAAAACAATAAAGATATGAGATCTTAATAGCATATCAGGCAACAAAATGTGTTGTTGTGGTCCAAAAGAATCAAAAGAAGTGGCAAACCAACAAACTATGAGCCTTTAAAATTCTAAACAAAAATATTTCGACTACAAAATTGGAGAAATAGAAAAGTTGAGAATGCTTGCTCAAGCATCAAAATAGAATTCCAAACTACTGCAATTCAACAACAAACCTAGCAGTTTAGGAGAGAAAATAAATGATACTGAGGTAATCAATTCTGTACACAATCTAGTGTATCATTCCAAAGTGCAATTGAAGAATTTCAAAGCATAATTTGCAGCATATGTGCATTCACTTTTTAGAAAATATACTTTTTTCCCTTCTTCTGGATATCAAATATACATCTCATCCTCCACTCCAATAATCTTAGACCTTTTAGTTTCAACTTTTTAAAAAAGTATTAGCATCATATGCTATTGAATGCAGATTATGAAATGCTGATTTCAAACTTCAAAAAATGTTTAGTTTCATATTCATTCTCCACTCCAATAATCTTAGACTTTTTAGTTTTAACAATTAAAAAATTATTTGCATCATATGCTATTGACTGCAGATTATTAAATGCTGATTTCAAACTTCAAAAAATGTTTGGTTTCATATAGTTCCTTATGCTATCAATTTCACGACCTCAAACATCTAGAAGCAAACTTATCATAGCATCCAAAAGTCATAGGTGTCAAACAAATTATTAGGAAATAGATTTTAAATCTAACTTAAACTCATAAAATCAGCTTATAAAATAAATTTTACACCCATTTATACACTGTAATTTGTCTTTATCTCAAATCAATGTAAGATCTCTCACACTGAGGACTGGACATATCAAACAAGGAACTAGATATTTGTGAGGAGTTTAACAGTGACCCCAATAGCAGGTAACACAATAGGTCCAACAAACCTTTCTAAAATAGACTCTGATACTATATTAGGAAGTAAGTTTAAGTCTAACTCAATCTCTAGTCAATAAAAAATCTTAAGTGTGTGCCTAGATATTTGTGGGTGGTCTAACAGTAGCTCAATAGCGGACGGCACGATAGGCCAACACATTTCACTAGTGAACTTTAATCCAAACTCAACCTCCCAAAATTGGTTTGTAAAGTGAGGTTTACACCCACTTATGACCTTATCTCTAATCGATGTAGGATCTCTAACACAAATTATATAAGTAAATGTCAACAAAAGTCAAATGAGTTACTTATATGGTATTGAATTTTGGTATGAAAGAGAAACAGAGAACTGAATATTATTGTATTTGATAACTGTGCATTTCTATTCAGTACAAAGAAGATCGACTAATATATAGACATGAAGATCCACATAAAGTTGACACAGAATAAGGCCCATGAATGGCCCAAACTGAGAAAACAGTACAGTCAAAATATAACTAACATTGAACATTACTAATATATGGTAATCATCATTCAACATCTCCTACCTAAATCAAGTCTTTATCATTTTCACTACTATTATAGTTGTGGTCCTCAAAAAAAATAGCCTCAACGTCTTTGTTTAGAGGGGGCTTTTGGAATCAAAACATAAAACCTATAGCCTCTGTTCATACATAATTGCTTGTAACTAACTCAACAACCACCTATTATTTATTCTTTCTAGATTCTAGAATATTCCCTTCACTCTTTACTTTCCCTATTAAGTCTGTCAACAATTTTGTTTGGGGTGTTCGATAGTGATGGTGGGTAGTAGTGAAATAGTTGTAATCACAAATCAAATGTCAATGCTAGGGTAGCCCAAAATAATGTGGTTATCTTTGTTTTGGCAATGTAACTTGGATAACATCACTAGATGATAGTATATGGAGGCGAAAATATGAAGCTATAAGTTAGTATTTTAGGAATCTAGTTACTTTTCAATTCAAGGAATATTAAGAGGAATTTAATGTTAAACTTGAGAAAAATACAAAAGAACTAGAATGAATTTGGGAGACTATATTTCCCTCTATTAGGATCTTATATTCATAATAACGTTGTATAAATCAGATATAATGTATGAAAGGGGAGAGAACAGAATATGAAAAGATGTGCCTAAACTAGGTATAGTAGATTACACACAACACCTTTAAAATAAATTCTGAAATGCTTGATGTGATAGAGTATACTTTTACATTACAGAATATGAAATATAGTAAGGAACCAAACCTCAAACATGAGACTGTATTTCCCATCCTTATTCCGCATCCGCAAATATGACTGGCAAGTTTCTGGATCTTCACCAGGTGGTAGAAGATATATGTCATAAGTTTGCTCTGTTGACTCCTTAAAATCCTCAGAGAGAACAACTTTAATTTGATCCACTGATATATTCTTTGCTGACTAGAACAGTTATACAATGGAGTTTTTATTTAGACAATCTCATATCAACATGAGAACACATAACTATCCTTTTCTTCTTATTTCATTTACACAAGTGGTAAAATAATGCTTTACTATGGCACTAACCTTTAATATGTAAGTTGGGCTCTGGAATCCAGTAAATGGGTTGAATTTGTTGATGATTTTTATATGTGCTGTCTGGAGATCTGGCTCAATAAAGGCCTTGTACATTGGATACACCTGAAAATGTTTAAACATTGGCACTTCTAGAAACAGTCATTTTCTAAATCTGTATAAAAGGATGAAAGATATTAAAAGTATGAACCGTCTCAGATATTTGATGAATAATTTCTTCAGGTTCTTGACCAGCACGTTGAATATCACGTATAACTCGTTTTACAAGGTCAAGGTGAACTCCTCCTGTAACAGAGACTCGAAGGTCGAGTAGAGGTCGCAACTTTTCACTCAAGGCATAGATGCCCTCTATAAACACAATACGAGAAGTTGGGGCTTCTACTGTCCTGTAAGCAGGGTACACTTTTAATATGAAAATGAAAGCACACATAAAAAGGAACTACTCTAAATGGAGTAACAGCTTTGAATTACATTAAGTATAAAGTTTAGATAAGCATTGTGATTGCTGCAGATCACAGAACATCAAACAGAAATTAAATGCAAATATGATACAACTGTAGGAAACTACATCCCTATTGAGCGTTTTGCCAAATTTGAGAGATGTTTCCATCATTCCATCAACTGACTAACAAGTGCAGCATATGTAGCATTTATAGTTAGAACTAATTGAAATCCCTAAGAGTAACATAGAGGAAATACACATGAAACGACTGAAGTTAATACAGAATATTCTCATACACACATATAGCCATTGATTGCAAATTATTACCCAAATATACATATTTCCTATTTTTCATCTTTATTTTCCTAAAAGCAGTATTCTTTGATCAATGTCTCGAAATAATAATTTTTCAACACATCAAAATATGCCAAATTGTACAGTTAATCAAGATGGTTCAAGATTCAACCTGTATCCCGTTCGTGAACTGGACTTGAAATCATATATGGGAACTTGAACATGCTTTCCTTCCTTTAAATCATGTAAATTCTGGAGTAATGTGTCGTAGTCTGTTAAGCGTGGATCTGCACAAAGGAATAACAGAGTTCAACAAGATTGGTGTCAAACTTTTAGCTGGTGTTTAAGTTCAAAGTCATAATAATCACAGCATGAATATGATACCACACTAATAATCAGATGCACACTAATAGACATACATACTACCTCACCACTCAACAAAAACATTTTATTCCCAATTGAGCTATGTCGTTCCTACAATCACGAAAGTTGTGTTTAATTATGCTATACAGCCTGTATTCTAATAGTGCACCATGGTAAGAAAAATAAAAGCATTGCAAAAGAAAAGGTCAGATGACATTTACCATCAAAGTTTCCATCAACAATTCGACTGGAATCATTGTAATTATCCATTGAAATGACAGCAATGCTGGGCATGAAGTTGAGTATCTTTTCAGTAAATACAGTCTTGCCTGCCCCGGAAGGACCTGCCACCCCTACCAATATTATTCCATCATTCTTTTGGGCTAACAATTGGCATGCACGAATTACAATGAAAAAGCCCTTCTCAAATGATAGTTGGTCTTGGATTGGAGCAATCTCATGGCGATCACAGTCTTTCCTTTTAACCAAGTGAACTTGATCTTTTAAAAGACCAAGACGTTTGTGATGGGAATCAGAATCCGAAATGTCTTTACCCATTGAACAATTCCTGATTTCTCCAAGAGGAAAAAAAAACATTTTTAAATAATGCATAAAATAAATATGTAACATTCATGTTAAACTCATATATCCCGGTTTCACAACACAAACATACAATGATGGATTATAGCTTGCTAACTACACTGTTAGTTTTTCTAACATAAATCTAGAAAGAAGTCTTAGCATTTTTACTATTATTTTATCAGTGGGTATGTAATTTTGCACACAACTGTAGTTTACATTTAACTCATCCTAATGCACATATGTAACAAACCATACGGTTATTTAAATTTTACTCCATTGATTGGAAATGAACAAGTCCAAACTCTCTCTATAAAGTGCAAATCCCACTTTAAAGGTGCAAAATTCAGCGAGAATATAAGTTGGGTTTAATGGAACATCCTACAGGCCCAGAGAGTGAAATTTAAAAATCTAGCTTAGAAATTGTCACTGATACAGCAGGACTCTATGAAGACAGATACAGGGTTTTTCTCTGACTGTGAGAAGATAGCTTTCTGGTATCACCATCAGACTATCACAATTCCAACATCACACACAACACCATCTCGATATCCAACCTAAAAAATTAAAATTTCACATCAAAAGCAAAAAACAAAAAACAAAACCCTGAACTAACAACTTTTTAAGAGTGTGAAAAGGATCGCCCATATAACAAAATTATTAGAGAGAGAAAGATTAACAAGAAAAGAAATAGCACAACCAGGAAACAGAAACCAACAGAAGTTGGCTGAAAAAAGAAAAAAAAAAGAAAAGCAAAACCAAAAAGGGGCCTTGAAAAACTGAGTTCCCTAAAGCATTTTCGATCCAAAATCAAAAAGAAAATTCCCAAGCTTTGGTACAAAAACAATAATACCCAGAAGAGAATGCACATCTAAATTGATCCAATGTACACCCTTGTGGTGATTACCAGAGAACTCACCGAGCCTCCCTGAACGAGCAGTTACAGTGAGTTCAGCAACAACGCAACCAACGGCAACCACAACCCAGAAGAGAACCCATCATTTCAAGGTCGGTTCTGCTATATGCCCACATATCAATATTAATATTAATTCTAATATTAATATTATTTCTTTCTAGGTGTTACCCTTCTCCCCGAAATCAAAGGAATGCGAAGTTTCTCCATTCCGTGATGTGGGATTAATTTCTAGAGGATCTGCTAACGGTCTAAAGGGAGCACATAAACAATATAAAGAGAAAGAGTAAGAAGCTTTCATATATAAGGAATGGTGAAGAAAATAAAAAGAAACAAATATTACATTTTCTTATAAATATTAAGTTTTATTAAATATTACATTATACTATATTATATAGCTTTACATTAAATTATAATATCTATAACTTCTAATTTTATTTCAATAATTATTATAATATTTAACTTTTAATTATATTTTGTATTTCTTATATCACACAAAAGTGGATACACTGTCCTAGTAGTTTTATATAATTACAGTTACAGAAGTGATGTTCTAATGTGGTTAGCATTTCCTCTCTGAGGCGATTCACAGGTGAAGGATCACTTGGGGTCTAGCACTTTCACAAAAGTTCTGTTTCTTCTGTTCTATATCATAGTTGTCAAGTAAGGGGTGGATGTATTGGAACTTGATAAAATTAGTATTCTAGATTTAACCAAATTTGTTTACCTGTCAATAAAAAAAAATAAAATATATATATATATATATATATATATATGTATATATATATATATATGAATACTTTTTTAAATTGCTCATTTTAGTGAACTTTATAAATTAAATTTTAATAATTTTTAAAATATCAGTATTTAAAAATAATATTGTCATAATTTAGAATATTTTAATAAAGATTAATATGATTTACATTAACGTATATTTCATTATTATGATTTTTAATTATATCTTACTTTGTTTTAGTATTGTTTTAATTTAATAATTATTATTTTCCTTTCGTATAATCATTATCTGGAGTGTATTGCTTTCATATTCATTACTTATTATAATAATAATAATAATAATAATAATAATAATTTATTATTATTTGAAATTTATGATAATTATTCTTTTCCGTAAAATAAATCTTATGATATTTGCACTTTTACACTTAATTTTTCTGTGATATAATACTTCAGAGTAAATACATGTAGCAAATTTATAACAATATAAATACATATTAAAATATTATTTTTAATGTAGAAGGAAAACATTATTAAAGACTTAACAATCTCTAAAAAGTTAATACAAACAAAAATAAAAATTGCTCTTTAACATTTGAAAAACAAATTAAGAACATCAATAAAAATATATATTCTTAAAAGAGGGTCACGTGTAGTGAAGGAGGAGAAAATCCTATCTCCTTTGTTAATCGAAGATCAACTTTGTCTTTTTTATTGTCGCCAAAAAGTGTTACAACAGTACATTCTTTTTAGATACCTTTTTTTTATTATTGATTATAATTTATTAATGAAGAATAAAATTCATTTAAAACAATTAATAATTTTCAATCAATAAAAAAAAATCTGTCACTAATAACTAGAAATTGAATTGTAAATTCCTTAATTGGTCAAAGTTACCTAAATGGAAATAAATTTATCAACTCACCCATTTGTGCCTCATCCCTGCCAAAACATGTACCATATTTATTCATTGAATAAACGTATTAAATTTAATAATATAATTAAATCTTTATAGTATATTTAATAATCAATTCATGTACTTACACATCAGAGGAAGACAAATATGTTTATAATGTTTATCTCATGATTTCATAAGAACCATTTCAATATCATTTCTTTTCAATTGTTTGATTAAAATTGGCCTATTTTTATTGAGTTTTAGCACATCATATTTATTTATTTTTATTGAGTTTTAGCACATCATATTTATTTATTAAGTTTAGTTGATAAGTATTTAAGTTTGAGTTTAAGTCTTACATTAAATAGAGATGAGAAATTTGAGCAAAACATGTAAGGAAAAAGATCCACAAACTCAAAACCTTAAGGTTTTAAGGTTTTGAGTTGAAGGTAGTGTCATTACTTTGTGTAGGTCCGACTCTTATCTCATTCTTGATCTTTATGGTGTTTTCCTCGTGATTTTCTCAACAAGTGGTATTAGAGACAATAGTTTATGACGATGATCGAACGAGTATAGTTTGATTCTGTATTGAAATTGAAAGTCTTCGCGACAAAGGTTTCAAGCAAATGTGTTCCATCAGGAGTGTGAACGACGATACAAGTGAAAATATTTTGTGAGTGTAGTACTTGTGTTTAAAAATGCTTCCGTTCGAAAGAAGTGTGCTAATAGAAGAGAGACTATCACTTAGAGGTCGTTTGTTTCTAACGATGGAAACAAATGAATGAAGAAAAGCAGGGATTATTCTTAAAAACAAAGTAAAAGTTTATGAAAAACGAAACAAAATCTTACCTCTAAACTTTCCTCGCACATAACAAAAGATTTGTAGAGAAAGTTGTACTCTTACAATTAAATAAAAAAAACTAATTTAATTGTACCTACATAAAACATAAGAAAATATTTAATATTTTATTTTAAAATAATAAATAATTAAAAATATATAACAATTAATTTATAATAAAATAAGAATATTAAATAAAAATAATTAAAAATTAATTTGTTATAATTAATTATTATTATATATATATATATATATATATATTAATATATATAATATAATAATAAATATTATATAATATTATTAATATTAATATAAATATAAATATATTTATAATTTAATAAAAATAAAAATAAATACTTAAAATCAATTATAGGATAATAATCATTTTATTATTATAAAATAATAATAATAATAATTTTAAATTAAATATTA